>Ga0208378_1000063_pt1 | contig 40417 bp, 62 predicted proteins | sample CryBogCBE24Aug09_FD_184556 | JGI IMG/M metagenome (GOLD analysis project Ga0208378, IMG submission 184556) | Freshwater microbial communities from Crystal Bog, Wisconsin, USA - CBE24Aug09 (SPAdes) (version 2) | ecosystem: Environmental > Aquatic > Freshwater > Lake | place: Crystal Bog...
GAAACCTTACTATCGTTCTTCGTGGAATACAATCAGAGATTCTTAATTTAACTGCTGATAAGAAAAAGGTCATTGACAGCACAGAAGCTCTGATAGCTGATAAACAGGCAGCCAGCGAGGAATATAATTCACTCGTAAAAAGAAATGAAGACATTAAAACACAAGTCGCAGAAGCGAACAAAGAGCTTGATTCGGTCAAAGTCGAAGCTAATAGGATTCGTTCAGAAATTTCTGCTGAGCGCTCAAAACTTGATGTCGAAAGAAGTCAGTTGGAAAACGAAAAAGCGACACATCAAGTAGCAGTAGCAAATCTAGCAGAAGATAAAAGAGATTTTCAAACAAAGGTCGATAAACTTACTAAAGCACTTGAATAAACATGAGTAATGCCACCAAAGATGTAAATAGCGTATCAACACTCATCTGTCCTTTAAATACAGACGGTGTAACTATACAGAGAGTGTATGTCGTTCCGACTACTCACGCACTTTGCATTTCTGACGGCACTACAGGAACTGATTATGGATTCACTCGTGCTATTAAAGATGACAACGGAGTATCGGTACTCATTGGCGTGTCATCAGCAGATTTTACTACCCCTGTAGCTATATATGCGGATAGCAACGGTAATCTCCTAACAAAAAGTACATAAATATATGGGATATTCAATCAAAGATGTCAATAGTGTCGCAACTCTCGTAGGAGTATCAAACGTAGACTATTCTACTCCTGTTACTGTCGCCGTAGACCCTGTCACTCATCGTGTCCTTACCAATGCTACTGCAAGCAGTGGTATTCTTTCTATAAATGGAGATACAACACAAGCACAGGTAATTGCTGCTGGCACAGGTATATCTGTGGCTACGGTGGCAGGAACTACTACTATAACGAATACTGGTGCGACAGGAACGGTTACATCTGTCTCTGTGGTATCAGCTAATGGATTAGCTGGAACAGTCGCCACAGCGACTACTACGCCTGCTATTACTCTTTCCACGACAATAAATGCTCCTGTCCTTGCAGGTAATGGCACAGCAATTTCAGCCGCCACAACGACAGGTTCAGGTTCGACTGTCGTATTGTCTGGTTCGCCATCTCTCACTACTCCTAGCATCGCATCAATTACTGTTTCTGGTGGAATACTCACATTACCTACAGGTGCAACAGATACACTTGTCAGCAAAAATTCGACGGATACTTTAACAAATAAGACTCTTACATCACCAGTTCTTACTACTCCTACACTTGGCGTAGCATCAGCAACAACTATAAATAAAGTAACAATTACAGCTCCTGCTACTGGTTCAACTTTGACTATTCCCGATGGTGTTACCTTAACTGGACCAGCTTCATCTGGTACAGCTATGACACTTGGAAATGCGGAGACTGTGACGGGAGCTAAGACATTTCAGAAGATTATAAACACTGTTACGGCAATGGTTGCGCAAGCTCTTGATGGTTCTACTGCCAATATCTTTACTCGAACATTGGCGGCTTCTGAAACATTTACACAATCAAATTTTTCAATAGGTCAATGTTTTATGGTGGTTGTAAAACAAGGTTCAGGTACTTCATATACAGTAACGTGGTTTTCTGGTATTACATGGATTACTTCAGGTGGTACTGCTCCTGTTCAAACGACTACATCTAACGGATATACTTCATACGGATTTCGCTGTACCGGGTCAAATACTTTTGAAGGATATTTAATTGCCACACAATAATATGTCAGTACAAACCTTTACAACTACAACAACATGGACAGCTCCAGCAGGGGTTACTTCTGTTCAAGTAGAAGTGTGGGGTGCTGGAGGTGGTGCTGGTGGTTCAAATGGTTCAATTCCTACAAGTGGCGGATCTGGTGGTGGTGGAGGGGCTTATTCAAAAAAGAATACTATAGTCGTTACTCCTGGTAATACTTATACTGTAACTGTCGGAACTGGTGGAACTGCTGGTACATCATCTGTAAATGGAGGAGACGGTAATGATTCATGGTTCTCTACTTCTGGCACAGTTTTAGCTAAAGGTGGTAAAGGTGGTCAGAAAAATGGTGGCGGTGGAGGTGCAGGTGGAGCTTCTGGTTCAGGTATAGGAGATACTGTTTATAGTGGTGGCGATGGTGGAATAAATGGAAAAGACGCTGGATCATACTATGGTGGTGGTGGTGGTGGTGCAGCCGATACAGGTGGTAATGGTGGAACAACTACAGGTAATGGAGGTGGTTCTGCTGCTTCTGGTGGTATTGCTGGCGCAGGCGCACAAGGCGCACAAAGTAGTGGTAATGGTTCTACTGGAAATAACTACGGTGGTGGTGGTTCAGGTTCTTACGGTTCTGGTACATCTGGTGGAATCGGTGCAGGAGGTTATGTTCGTTTAACATATACAGCTTCAACTACCAATGCAGCTTTTTTACTTAATTTTATATAAATATATGTATACATACACAGGCTCTCTACAACTCGCAAAGCAACTCACAAACAATACGAACACCACTTCGTTTGATGCTTTTTTTGCTACACAATTACAGCAATATGACAATGAAACAGTACATAAAATACCTTCTATCTATACCGAGCGAACGAATAGTGTTTCGATGGTTACATATCCTGGTGTTCAATTCTATGAAATGCCACAGAATGTCCGTAAAATTATTACACTTTCAGTTTTGGTGAATAACAATAGCGGTACAATTCCAGCGGTAGCAGGATTTAATTGGCAACCTGAAGAATGTCCTTCGATGGAACGTTGGATCACCTTAAATATGAATCAGAATATTCAATCTGACATTCCACAGTATTATTTCTTTTATGATGGTCAAGTAGGTCTCTATCCTAAACCTGCGGTTGGTTACAATCAGGCAACTATTCGCTATCAGGAAGACTCTAAAAACTTCTCACAGCCCGATTATACGACAGGAACTATAGTATCAGTACCATTTACTGCCACACTCACCGCCACGCCTATTGTAGGGGCTTTGTCGGCTACTTTATCGTCTAATTGGACACTTCCTACAGATACCTATGAAATGGTCTTTAATACAGGCGAAAAAAGGCTTGTGACCTTAACAAATGGTGCAACTACGGTTACTTGGACTTTTGGACTTGTTTCTGCTGAGACAACAGCAGTTACTATCAATACTGCGACTGGCGGTTCAATCGTTACAGGAAGTGGTACATCATGGGCTACTTATATGCAAGGCTGGTATATGCAGATTGCACCAACGACAGGAGATGGTATTTATTACAAAGTAGAGACTGTTTACAACACAACTACTTTGGCACTTAAAAAAGGCTATCAAGGTGTTGCTATATCATCAGGTTCAGCTACTTATCTCATCGGAGAAACTTCACAAATACCAGAAGCATATCAAGTCATTCCTATTTATATGGCAGTCGCTCAATACTACGAGACTATTTCTGTTGACCCAGAAAGAGCAAGAGCATATACGGAAAAGGCAGATAAATCATTTGCACAGATGATGATTGACTTCGGTAATAAGTCTACTGATCCGACTGTACATGATGATTTTGGTAAGAGTCTCATCAATCCTAATTTGGCTGTGAACATCACAGGTTCGTCAACTAATCAATAATAATGGATAACGATATTAAAAAACTTAATGATTCTATACAAGCTCTTTCAATAAGATGTTCTTATTTGGAGCAGAATCAAATAAGCTATACAATGCCACATGAAATTCGCAGTAATGTTCAGCGTGCTGTAATTTTTGGTACTCAATATGCAGGTGTCCTATCAGGTGCAACAAATCCTACTCTCGAATCTTCACCTAGTTATCTTCAAATAACTTATAATGGCAAACTTTGGAATGTTCCTGTAAATGCTCCTATAACTTCTGGTTCTGGTGCGCCTACATTTAACGCTCCTGAAGGTACTTTATATTCAAGAACAGATAATGCAACTGTCTATATAAACACAAACGGCGCAACAACATGGAGTTTAATTTCTTCATCTTCTGCTCCGACTGGTACAATATCTGCTTTTGGTGGTTCATCTGCTCCTACAGGATATGTCTTGTGTGATGGCACATCATATGCTCGCTCAGGTACTTATGCAGCACTTTTTGCGGTCATTGGTACGACTTATGGAAGTGCAGACGGTTCTCATTTTAACGTGCCAGATTTAAGAGGTAATGTTCCTGCTGGTTATAAATCAGGCGACACAAACTTCGGTACTCTAGGTGGCGCAGTCGGTGAAGCAACTCATACACTTTCTATTACAGAAATGCCTGCCCATACTCATCCACAAACAACAGGACAATTTGCATCAGGTACTTCTTATCCTACTACTTCTGCTTATAACACGATTATAAATATAGGAAATACTGGATCAACTGGTGGTGGTGGAGCGCATAACAACATTCAGCCGTCTTTAGTTGTTTCATTTATCATCAAAACATAATAACATGACAATCGTAATACCATCATCATTCAAAAATTTCGGAGTAGGAGAAACAAACATTGACCTTCTTCAACTCAATACATCTACTGTATTAGGAGATTTTACTGGTACTTTTAATTGTGACTTATATACTAATAAAGGAAAGATTCGTGTATCTCCTAGAGGAATGTTTAATACCGCAACTGATGACGTTCCTGTGGCAATAAAACCTTATAATAATAAATGGGTAACGGCAGCAGGTAGATATGTCTATATGACTTCTACATTGAATCCTTCTGGTGGTTTTACGAAAGACGCTACTGCAAGCACTCCTACTGATTTAGATTCTCGTTATACAGATATGGAAATATTTAATGCTACTACCTATGCTTATGGACAGTTATATGTAACAGGCTCTGGTTCAAATATATATATGTACAATGGTGCAACATGGTCTACTCCAGTTACAGGATTAAGTGTTGTAGGCAATACTCCTCATTTACTTTGTGTATTCAACAACTTGATGTACATGAGTAATAATCTTACGGATATCGTTTCGTGGAATATATCAAATGCAGGAAATACTGTAGGAAACCAGAACACGATAACTGTAAAAACTGCAAATGCAAACAACCTATCTATTACGTTCATGAAGGTAGCTCAAAATAGAATGTTCATAGGTACTATGAGTACACTAGGTGGACATGGATATGTTTTCGTCTGGGATGGTATTTCTCCTATAACTTTTGATAAGCAAATTGAACTTAAATCTAACGGAGCATATTCATGTGTTGTTTTGAACGATATACCTTACATCATAGATGCACGAGGATTTTTAATGGAATATAACGGAGCTAACTTTGTAGAAATTGCAAGACTTCCTCTTTATAATAAAAGATTATTGAGTGGTGCTAATACTTTCTATAACAGTCGTTTCATTCATCCAAATGGTATGACAGTTTCATGGGATAAAATAAATATACTTGTCAATAATGCTGTTGATACTGGTATAGAGCCTTACTGTCCTTCAGGTGTCTGGGAGTATGAGCCGTCTGTAGGTCTGTATCATAAAGCATCATTCACAAATACTGGGGTGGGGACAACAACCATAACTGACTATGGACAAAACTATGTAACTGGTGTAGGCGCTTTAGTAGACGCAAATGTTTATTCTGGTGCTGGATCATATGCAGGTAATTTATTATTCGGTGGCAGTACAGCATTTTCAACTGGAATAAATACAAACGATTCTCTAAATACTACTCAGAAATGGGGTTATATAATCACTCCTGAAATGTACTCATCAAACATAGAAAGTATGTGGGGAATGGTATATGCACGTTATAGAAAATTATTGAATAGTGCAGATGAGATAGTTTTGAAATATCGTTCTATCGTTGACATACCTACAGAGCAGTCAATCACTTGGATAAATACATCTTCTTTCACAGCATCTTCTTCCGTAATTACTGCTGGTTATGCTGTTGGAGATGAGGTCGAAATAGTACAAGGATATGGTGGGGGAAAGTCAGCTCACATCACATCAATAACAAATAGTGGTCTGACTGTTGCGCTCGATGACACTTTCACAGGAGTGGGGACAAATACTGCTACGGCTCGTTTTACACATTGGATTAAACTTGGTACAATAACACCAACTACAACTCTAAAACCTCAGTTTTCAAAGTTTTCTTTTCCTATAAATAATAACGACACAAAGATTCAGCTTAAAGTCTGTATGCAGTTCTTGGGTAACGATGAATTAGAACAAGTACAGGTAGTCGAAAAGCCTGAAGTAATAGCTTCTTAATAATAAATAACATGCCAATACCAAACATTAGTCAAGGACTGAACGCAATAAACAAACCTTTTAATCTTTCCAGTATGCTTTCTTTTGGACAAGGAAATACTAATAGTCCAGTAAATACTCCTGCTCCAGTCGGACAAACTGATCCGTCTAAAGTAGCCAGTTCAACAGCAGTCCAACATCCTGCTAATACTTCTGCACAATCAAATGTTATAAGTCAAGGTGCAAAAAGTAACGATTTAGTAAGTCAGTTATATAATCAAGTTTCACCTGCTGACGCAAATAAAAATATTGCTACAAATGGATTATATGCTCCTAAAGTAGCTAATTCTCCTCAGCCAACAGGTAGTGGAACACCTGCAAATACAGGCAATAACTCTCTTGGATATGGTATTGGTACAACAACTCCTACAACTCCTACAACACCAGTCGCAAAAAATCCTGCTACAACTACGACAAATCCTTCAACTACTGATAACGCTATGTTGAATGACCCTCTATTGTCGGCAATAAACGCAAACATAGAAAATGTTGCTGGTCAAGAAGCCAATATACAAGGCAATCAAAATAAATTCGTAACAGACCAATACGGAAATGCTCTATCTAGTCCTACAACAGCAGATTTCTTTAATAATCAAACAGGTGCAGGAAGTTTCAATGCTATGAAAACCGCACAGGAAGAAGGAAATCTAGGACTTGAAATGTCAGCTTTGCAATCAGGTTTTAATAACAGAGAGAGTCAACTAGAGAAAGGATATACCCCAGTAGCGGTAGCCCCTGGAACGACTGAAGTCAATCCATATAATGCTCAGCCTATCGCTGGCGGTCTTGGTGGATATGAGGGATACCAGAACGCTCAACAGGTCAATAATCTTATAGGTTCATATCCTGATGCGAAAGACGCTAATGGACAGTCATTCAAGTATGACCAATCACAAACCCCTGCTGAAAATCTACAAAACTTCCAAAATAATTACTTGAAAAACTCTCCTACATATCAGCAATCTACTTACGGAAAAGCAGGAGCAAATTCTGTATATGAGGCAGGACAAATAGCAGGTAATGCAGGTGCTATAGCATCTAATACTCAGACTGCAGGCGAATTAAGTGGTATACGAGACAGTGTTTCAAATATGAGTAATGCGTTGATAGGACAACTTGCGACATCTAAAAACTTTAATCCATCTAACATAACTGCGGCAAACTCAGCAGTTCAAGCCATTGCTTCAAATACAAGTGATCCTCAATACCAGACTTTGCTGAATCAGATGACAGATATTGCAGCAACCTATGCTCAAATACTTAATCCTGGTGCTTCAACTGATTCGTCTCGTGCTACTGCACAAGGATTGATAAATACTCTGGCTAAGGGATCGACAATCCAGCAAGTTATTCAAGGTCTTGATGCACAGGCTCAAAAGAAGATTAGCGGTTATCAAACGGCTGCAGGAGATATTAGTGGTGGAAGAAATCCTAACCCTTCAGCAGGTCAAGTTGGTCCAACAGTAACTGCACCAGATGGAACACAAATAATAATCACTGACTAACATGCCAATTTCAATGACACGAGCGCAATATCAGGCAACCTACGGAGCGCCTCCGCCTATTTCAGATGCACAAAATAATCAGATTACACCTTCTCAACCTCAACAAGATAATACTGCTCAACCAGTTAAAATGACGAGAGCAGAGTATCAACAGAAATATGGACAAGCTCCTGTTGTACCTGGCGCTTCTTCAACAGGAGATAGTGGATTTTTAGGTGATATACAAAAAGGTGATTTTGGGGGAGCAATTAAAAATGCAGCAGATTTTGCATTTCCTATAGTAGGGGATGTGTACCACGATATTAAAGGTGATGGTACTAAGACAGGTTTACAACAAGTTGGAGATGCCGCTCTTTCGATACTTCCTTTTATTCCCGGATTAGGTGAGTTTGGAGAAGCTGCACGAGGCGTACAAGCTGGCGTAGAGGGTGCAGGAGCTATTGCTGATGCTACAAAAGGTGGTAATTTAATCTCTAAGGCATTATCAGGAAAAGGAATTATTGGAGGAGCAACTACTGGTTATGGTATGGGTGTTGCCTCTAATCTTTCACAAGGAAAAGATATTGGTCAGTCAATAAATCCTTTGGATATAAATAATGATATCAGTGCAGTATTAGGTGGTGTGACTGGTGGATTGGCTAATAAGTTTGGAGGAGCAGGTGAAGGTTCGTTACAAAAAAGTGCCACAAAAGATATAACGAATGTATTGAACCCTACAGGTAAAGAAGACAAAGCTATTACTCAAAAAATAGCTCCTCAATTGGCACAGAAAGGTATTATTTCAACCTCTCGTGAAGGATTACTTGAAAAGTATCAGGGTAATATGGAAAAAGCTAGTGAAGATTTGGAGAATGGATATCAAGCACTTCCACAGGATGCAAAGTTTGAAGTTACAAATCTTTTCAAGAATCTAAATCAAAAAATCAGTGATTTGTACATAAATGGAAAATTGCCTTCGACTAATAAAGCGGATGCAGAAGCACTTACCACTATGACACAAGACCTTGCAAATATAGGTCTTACTCCCTCGGAAGACGGACAAAAGATATTTTCAGATGTGGCAAATGTAAGAAAATTGAGACAGTCAATAGACAATGCCACTAGGGGTGGTTTTTCTCCTACTGCATTGGATACAGTAAATAAATCAGCTCGGTTAGAATTATCTAATTCGATCCGAAGTGAGTTTGCTAAGCAATATCCTAATATTGCGAAACTGAATAAAGATTTTAGTTTCTGGTCAAAAGCATCACAAGTCCTTGAAAATACAATAAACAGAAAGACTGGACAAAGCGGAGTAATTAGAAAAGGTATAGCTGGCGGTATAGGTGCAATGAGTGGATTACCTAGTGGTCATCCTATAATTGGAAGTGCTATCATGAAAGGATTATCTGATTTTGTGAATAGTCCTGCATGGCATACGACCAGTGCATTGGTAAAATCAAAGTTGGCATCAGCATTAGAAAATGGAGACTCTAACACTGTTAGTCATTTAATTAAAGGTTTAGTCGCTTCAGCTCCGGGTTTAGTAAACAAACCAGTGCAATCGTTCTTAACGGAGTTTAACAATCCCCAAATATGACATCAGTAATTTTCCAAAATATAGTTAATCCGATACAACCTAGTATTAAGTCAATCATGGTTAAAATATATCACATTATCAGTAATAAATCAATCCGATGATAGAACCCGGAACAAATAGTGCAGGAACACCTGCTAAAATAGAAAACGCAAACGGCACGATAATAAATCCTGCTACTGGTTTTGCTATACCACCATATAATGCGATAGTTCCAAACTATTCAGGTTCAACTTCCGATGTATATGTATATAAATCTGGCGGTGTAAGCGGTACTACTGTAGCGACTCTCACGATCAACTACACCGATTCAACTAAAGCAGTCATGGCTTCTATAATTCAAACTTAAATGAAATTTGTATTTAATCCCTTCACCTCAAATCTCGACGCAGTCAATACAGGCACTATCGGTGGCTCAATCGGTGCTACACAGATAGCCTTCGGTTCAGGGACTAACACTATAACAGGTACTAATAATGCGACTTTGGATAGTAGTGGTAATGGCTCTTTTAGGGGTAAAGTTTCCGTAGGAGACGCCACAAATACAGGCGCTGCCACAATCCGTTTTACACCTCAATCTGGTGGAGAGTTTAGATTTGCCTATCTTAATTCAGTTTCATCTTATAAACCTACTGGCGCTGGTAGCGATGTCTGGGTTCTTACTAGTGGTGCAGAGCCAACAGGTTCAGGGGGATATTTCCCATTTTGGGTAGATTTTGGAGACCAATCTTTACATTCCTACGGTGCAGGATACTTCGGTAATGGCGGTTCAAGTTCTTATTGGCAAGTTGGTGGTTCAACAATTTCCATAAATCCACAAGGTAAAAAAGGTCTTATTTTCTATAATGACGGAAGCGGACATCAAGCCTACATGGGATATGATGGCGGTGTGTTCAAATTTGATAACCAAGACTGGGCAAGTATTTGGATGTCATTAAATGGCGAATCAAGATTTTTTCAAATGTCGGCTAGTGGGGGTCATTCTCACATTCTTCAGTTACAGGAAGATACTTTTTATTCCACACACACTTATCATGGCTTTGGTCTCTCAAATCCTCAATTTGTTTTAGATGTTTATGGTAATAACTTCGGTAGTGGAGATAGCGAAGGTATTGCACAAATATCAGGTGAAAGTTCAAGCGACAATCGTACTCGTATATTTTTAAAAAACAGAAACTCTCCCGTCAACACAAGTCGCTCTACAGTATTTCATTGGTTAGGTTCTGATAATGTTGGATATGGAAACATTGAAAGTAAGTATGAAATGGGTAACGATGTTTACAAAGACGGCACTCAAACATTTTATCTTTATGATTCTATTCGTGGTGGGCTAGATTTTCTCTTTGACCCTAATGGTGGACTTACTCTTTACAATAATCTCTCTGTTGCAGGAAATGTTAATCTTGGTCAGAATTTAAATAATGTCATTACTAATGTTAGTCAAATAGCTCAAGTGGGTTCAGTTACTGCAGCAGGTCATGACGGACCAAACTATCTTGTGAAAGCGGGTAACTTCGGTTATTCAGTCGACTATGCTTGTCATCTTCAGATTTATGATTTGACGATTCCAACCAACCCGAAAATACTTGGAGTTTATTATCCTACTTATATCACTGGAGGAAGTCCTGGAACTTGTGCAGTTCAAGGTAACTATGTATATCTGTTTGGAAATGGTAATTATATGGAGGTCATTGATGTTACAAATAAAGATGCTCCTGTATTCTTTGGGTATTGCACATTAACAGGAGCTTCATATTATCAAGGTACAGCAGTAGCTGGTTCGTATGTGTACACGGCTGACAACACAGGAAATCTTGTTGTAGTAGATGTTTCAAATCCATCATCTCCTAAATTGGCGAATACAATTAGTACAGGATTTGTGTCAGGATTTTATACTCTAGTAAGTGAAAATAATTTGTTCGTTTCTCTTTACAATGGAGGTAGCACATATCTGAATATATATAGTCTTCAAAATGCCTCTAGTCCATCTCTAGTTTCTTCGACATTTGTTGAATCAGGCTCTGGACCATCACTTCAAGTTAATTCTCCATATGTTTACGTTCCAATGTATAATACTGGAGATTTGGTTATATTAAATATCGGTGATTTAACAGCACCTTATATTGTTTCAACGACACACTTGGGTGCATATCAAACATTTTGTACTCTTAATGGTCGATATATATTCTCTACTGGCTACCATGACTTTTGGTGTATGGATGTGTATGACCCAACTGCTCCTGTAGGTGTTGCTCATCTAAGTTATGGAGGTTCGGTCAATGGTATCACCTCTGATGGTAACTATGTGTATCTTGTAGATAATAGTGCTGGCGACCTTTATGTTATTAAATTCGCTGGTCTAGAAGTCGCTGGAATTAACGCAGGAGCAATTAAAACAGGTCGATTGGAAGTAGATGGTCCTGTATATTCACAAGGAGTCGTTACTGGTGGTTCTGGTGTTGCAGCAGGTGCAGGTGGAGTGGCTTCAGTCGGTCCAGTAGCAACTCTAAATGCGATGTCGGCAGCGATGGGATATTTATTACCAGATTACACTACGATTAGTTCGCCAGTAGAGGGTCAATTAGCTTATAACTTTTCAACTCATGCCCAAACTTATTATAATGGGTCATCATGGGTTTAATTAAAAACATATGTCATTAATACCACAAATAAAAAGATCAGTTCCAACAATCAGCGAGACAGTAGACGGTCAGAAGGCTTCGCTTATCAATGTAAATAATACGCTTAGTGCTGGTATAGCTTCCATTTTCAATGGAGTATTCAATAACCCTAACTACACACCACAACAAGTTCTAATTCAATGGGGAACAGACGCAGGTGCATTACTCCAATTCTTGACTGTTGGTCAGCAAGTTCTTTCTGTTGTGAATCCTTCGTATATAACCCTGACGACAACAATAAAGACAACAACTAATCCAGACGGAACAGTAACAGTAAACTAACATGATAGTCGCCTGCCCATTTATAAATAGAGGTCTCAAAACACATGAAGTCTGGCTTCACAATTTTCAGCGTGTCCGTATGCCAAGAAGTGAGATGAAACTTCTCTTTGTGGATATGGCGAAAGATGACGAGATAACTGCCCTATTCAAAAAGTATATCGCAGAGCATGGTAACGAATGGAAGTCAGTAGACTACATCAAAGACCCACCTAAGAAATATGCTGATGTGGCTGAAAGCCCTCGCAAAGATGAGCAAAGGGAATTATTCCTTACAAAGAGATTTACGGTTGCCGAAACCCTACAAATAATCAATCAATGGCGCAAGGATAATGGTGGTGGAGGAATAGTTTTCTTTGAAGACGATATCGCCGTGCCTGAGAACGCTTATGAACGAATGTTACCTGAATTAAAAGGTGATGTATGGTCAGTTGGTGGTGTTCAATGCCCTCGCATGAAAACATGGCACGAAGGTAAGGCTCTGCTCATTTGGAATCTTGATGAGGGTCATGTGATAAGAAACATCCACTACAAACAAGAGAAAGAAACTGGTACTGATTACTTCACCTCTACAGCTACAGGTTTTCAAATCTATTCTGGTGAGTTTTTGGACAAGCACGACTTTCCTTGTAATGAATTTTGGGGTCAGGATATCTTCGCTGGTATATCTATCAGAAATCTCGGAAAGAAGTTAGCTGTCTGTTGGGATATAAAGTTCGTACACTTTGAACACCTCGGTACTGAACAGGCTCTCATATTCAAAAGCTATCAATGTAAAACACCTCTCTACGATACAGACGGAACGGACTTAACTTTAAATCCAGCGCTTGAATACAAAGTACCTGAATCAAACAAAGGTAAAAGACGAATTAACGTTGGCAAAGCCAGTCCACACTATATTTATGAAAATAGACTATAAAAATATTCATGGTTCTTTAATGGATGAGCAAGCTCGTATGCTTCACAACTGCGCTATTGACGCACCTATCGCCAACTTCCTAGAAGTCGGGACTTTCGTGGGTCGTTCTGCTTCGGTTATAGGACAAGTCGCAAAGCTCCGTAATGGCTTTCTAATCTGCGTGGATTGGTTCGCTAAAGGTCAATCATATTGGAACGATAGAAGTGTGGTTTACAAGGACACTCTAATTTCCTTTAGGGAGAATATGGAGAAGCTAGGGCTGAACGATAGAATAATCACCTTACGAGGTCGAAGTGAGAATGTCTTACCTCTAGTTCAAGGGTCATTTGGTATGGTCTATATTGACGGAGGACACTTTGAAAAGCCTCTCACGGGGGATTTAAACTGGGCATGGGAACATACAGTCAAAAACGGCTTTATCTGTCTCCATGATTACGGAAACAAAGAATATCCAGATGTAAAGACAGTCATTGACAAGTTCATTAGTGAGAAAGGGATTACGATTTATCTACAATCAGGGTCGTTGGTTGTATTAAGGAAGTAATCCACAGCATGATTATCAAAATAATGTTATAATAATATCCATGAACACACCAACAGTAACAGCAACAAAATTATCAAACGGAGAAATCAAAATCTCTACAACCACAACACAAACAGACCAAGCTGGTAATTCCTATCAGACTACTTCTGTAGAATTGGGTAATCTAGTGGGTTTAAATAATCAGGTTAAGTTTCTAAACGATAATATAAAACAACTTCAGGCTCAATTAGCTTTAGCAGAACAAAAATTACAAGCCTATAACCTTGCAACAAATGCCTAAAATCACTCCAAAAGAAGCCCTTAATAACCTTTACAACGCTACTCGTCTAGCTAAATTGACCGCAGAGGAACATGCTTTTCTAGTAGAATGTGCCAAAGTCCTTGACACTATTATCAATCCTAAACCTGCAGAGGAGAAGTCTGCGTAAATTGTCATGCAGGATTATTCATTAACAACTAAAATGGAACTCATGGCAAAAGATATAGATTATTTAAAAGGAGAGGTAGGAGAGATTAAGCAAATGATCAAAGACCATGCTCTTGCCGAAGAGAAAGTTTGGGAAAAGGTAATGAATAAGATTGATGAGAAAATTTCGACTAAAGCTAATGTTTGGGTAGAGAAAGCGTTTACATGGGGTATTTATCTAGTTGCAGGAGTAATTATCCTTGCCATTGTCGGACTAGTTATAAATACTGCCAAAACACACGGAGCGATTTAACAATATGCAATTCAAACCATTACCCCGAAGAAAAATAAAGACATTTGTAAAGGGGATATTTTCATCAACAATACCTTTTGTTGTCCGTGAACCAAATGCAGTATGGCAACCGCCTTTCTTTGAGAATCAAAAGTGGGGTAATTATGATTCAGACGACTGCTGGTGTCTCTCTTCGGTCCAATGCGCCACGATCCAAATTAACTGGCTACTTGCCAACAATCAATTCGGTACAGAAGCTCTTAACTTTTTCAATACTAATGGTTATATAGTTAATGGCACTTTCCAACTATCGGAACTATTCCATGAGATACTTTGTGGAAACCTAGATAATGGAGGTACTTCACCAGAAGCATGGCAGTCATTTGCTTCAAGAGGCTTTATACCCCGTTCAATGCTCAACTATAGTCAGGCTTTAGCTAATGCAGATTCTAGTGAGGAAGTATTTATTGAGGATTACTATAATGTTTCTCGTGTAACACCTGCTATGAAAGCTCTAGGTCAGCAATTCTTAAAGTATGTAACCATTCAAAGTCAGGGTATTTCTACAGATATACAGTCAATGAGAACAGCTTTACAGCAAGCACCATTAAATATTGGTATTCCAGTAGACGGAAATCAGTGGAATCAAGTGAATGTACCTGTAAACACGGATACATCGATCTGCCACGAAGTGTCGTTGCTAAGTATTGATTCTGTGGGCAATATGACTATAAATGACCAATATCAGCCTAATCCTAAGTTTCTGGCCTCTGGTTACTATGTTGGAGTAGCCACGCAAGGCTTTATACGCCCTATACAGCCTATTGTGGTCGTACCGCCTATTCCTCAACAGCAAAGAATGTCTAATTCGTTCTATGCAGGGGTTTTAGCCTTTTGGAAGCAATGGTTTGGCTCTATACAAGCCAAAAAGGTCGGTGTATAATTATTATCAGATTTATTAAACTAACAATAAAAACATGTTCGCATATATAAACAGTCATAAAGTTCAGATCGGTATAATTCTTACTTTCGTTATTACAGGTCTAGGTTCAATTACAAGTCTCGTCTCCCCACAGGTAGCTGTAGTAATCGGTTTCGTTTTGTCAGGATTGACAGCAATTGGACACACATACAACATTATCACAGGAGTTAAATAGTGATATACTAATAGCAAGGAAACGAACACACAACTATCGGTAAAATGTCGCTATCCTAAAACAATTATCCACTACACTGTAATAGTGGATTTTTGTTATGGGTGTATACTTAGATCAGACCCTTGATTAAACATAACCGAGAGTTATGAATCAAGACCAGCTCTAAACAACTCAACTTGAAAGGAAACTTATGGAAAATAAACCTGCGGTCTGCCGTTACTGCAACAAATCATTAAACGGACAACCCTGTTTTCATCGTCATCACGAAACTTTTTGCGACGTGAATTGTGCCACACTCTGGGACTATGCTGATATTTTCACTATCCCAGCTACAGCAATCAAACCTGTTGATAAACCTTTTGAGAAGGAGTTTGTATGACCTACTCACCATGCTTAATCTGTATCTGTCGGTATCGTTGCCAGTTAGCGAACGACAACACAACCGAATGTCCAGTCTTTGCACACCCTCCTGAAGAACCACCTACGCACATTCAAAACGAATTGCCTTGGGACGCTCTCGAAGGAACTGATCGAGGAGGTGGAACATGAAACACCTCTGGGTAGATGTTGTCATCCTACAAGGCTCTGACATACAAATGAACAATCGCTTGCACAAGGTTTGGAACTTACCTTTCCAATCTATGACACTAGAATCATTGTCGTCAAAAACGGCAAGAAAACTATTCTTGTGCCGAAATAACAAAACACCGCCATTTATTTGACGGTGTTTCTTTACTCTGTGATAAATAGCTAAAATCCTTGCAAGGACAGCGTGAGATTACATTCTACCATATCTTACTCTTTGGGGTAGGGGATTATTCATTAGGTGGATTTATTCTTCCAAACGCCTCTTTAAGCATTTTTACAAGCCATTCGTTCTCCTTTTTCGTTCTGAATGATTCAACTCCAAATGTTTGATAACCTATAGTAAAAGTTACTCTCCAGTTTTTACCATACTTTTGCATCTGAACTTTTGGCATTACGACTTCTTCTTTCATTTGTTTATAGGGGTGAGGGGGATTAAATCCATTCAATAGTTGGTTTTCCTTGATAGCCAATTTCCCATACGAACCAAGCGAACGCCATTGTAGAACTCATTTTCTTTCCTGTAACCTCATCATTTGATTTTCCGTTTCTCATAGGTTGCTGTCTTTTTTTAAAAACATATACTGTTCGTAATGGTGTTTTTTGAAGAAATGTTGCTCGCTTTTGACCTTCAAGAGCTTGTAACTTACCAAACATTATAACTTTTTTTGTAGCTATTCTCAAAGATTTTTCCACAAACTCTTGAAACAAATTAAATGGAGGATTTGTAATTACTGTTGCATATTCCCCAACAAAATCAGTGGTAAGAAAATCTGTTCCCACATTTCCATATCCTCTATCAATCAAATCAAAAGACTTTGTTCTATACCCATCTAACAGTTTTGATATATGTCCCTCACCACATGATGGTTCTAAAGCAGGGTAAATAATCTCCTCAACAGCCAGCAATGCTTTTGTACTATCTGGGTGTGTAGCATAATAATCATTATCTGCTCTACCTCTGGCTGGGTTTCCACCAGCTAATTTTCCGCCTTGATTCATATATATTTACGAGTTAGTTGGGGAGGGAAAAGTTCTTAATAATGCCTGGTAACATTCTTTAAAAGGATTTTGAAAGAATACACATGGTTGATTGTGGCAAGCGTGGCATGTTGGACATTCCTCATGTGTACATTCAGGACAGTATTTTTTCTCACCCATTTCTATTTTCATATATTTTTTTAGTTAATTTATAAAAGCGTCAAAGAACAATATCACTTTCTATTTCGTTCCCCCATACGTCCCAACCCTCGGTTTTTTGTCGTGCAAAGAGTTCAATGCGCGGCGCATTACCAACAAGGTCAATAATTCGACCCCGAACACAATCAGTTTTTTTTGAATGTCCTTCAATGGGCGTATCAACAACAGAGTGAACACCTGCGTATACGCGAGTAGGGCTTCCTTTTGTGGCAAGTAAACATAACTCGGCATTGGCGCGTGTCCACCTACCCATTCCCCAAAACCAACTATCTGCTTTCTTATTGCGCTTTACCCAAGTGAACGCCACTGTTTTGTAGTTGAAACCCCACGCCTTTATCAAGTCAAACGCCTCGTCGAGTTTCGGCATTGTTACCCAGAGAAATAAAATACAGTCGGTGTCGGCAATACCTTTCACATCCAATGCCTCTAACCACGCTTTGCTTTGAACGGGATATTTGCACCCAGCACCTCTATTTCCAGCGAGGGCTTTATCCCTATAAGACCAAGGCGGGTCAGCGTAGATGATGTTGTATTTCTTGTACCGCTTCACACACTGTTGGCACTTTCGCCAATCCGCTTCGGATCCGATTGTGTGCCAACCGCACGCCTCTATCAATTCACTTTTTAGTTCTGTTGCCATATTTAGGTTTTATTGATAATGCTTGCTCCACCACTACCACAGGTTACGCAATACAAATGTTTAGGGTGGGTGCATGGTTTAGGTTTCTTTTTCATCGTAATTCTTTTATCTCTTTAATGGCTTCTTCACACAGGGCGATTTCGGAATCAAGACACTGATTAAAACCTTCTCCTTGTTCCCAACCACATGAACATTCGTAACTGTCGCACCATTTATCGTGTTTCAATTCCCTTTTCTTCCCCCTCAACCTCTTCACCTCTTCTTCAAGCTGGTGGAGGTAGGAGGAGGTAAGAAAATGTTTAATATCTTGTGATTCATCTGTTGGTTCTTGCATACAGTTCTGCCCTGCCTTCCAAAATGGGAATCTTGCTTCAAACTCTTTCATTTGTTCCTGATATGCTATTGTTTTTGGGTTGGTCATTTTATTTCTTTTCCCCATTATCGTGGGGGATTAGTCTTGCAATTCTTCTGATAAACATATTGCTCTTAACCCTTTTATAAACTTTCGTATATGTCGGTGAGCCTCTATTGAAATAAGCCCCATGTTTGAAACTTTCTTATCAAGTAACCAATTTTGTATGATTATACTCATTTCAATTTCGGATAACTTTATCTTTATTTTCTTCGGCTTTTTCATCTTAATTATTATTAGATTTAATTATCTCTTGTTTGGTCATTTGAGTTGCTTAATAAATCTTTGATAATTTATAGTGGTAATAGTCACCCCATCAGTTTCAATTTCTTCCTTACATGATTCTGCAATTTCTTTTATCTCCTCTCTCTGTCGGTTAAGTTCTTGGGAGATGAAGGATTTAATCTCTGTATTATCGTAATAGGTATATCGACTAATAGGATTAGCTAAATGTTTATGGACTATATCTGATAATGGTTTATCAAACTTCTCATCAAACCTTTCTTGCCAAGTAGGAATATCCTTCCATTCACCGTCTCCAAATCCTTTACTTGGATTGATTATACTTTCCTCCCATGTTTGTTGGTGAACATAATCTACGGAGTGTTTACCACATGCAGTCATAGTTCCGCTTTCTGGTATTTTTTCTTTTGGATTACATATATCACATGTTTGTTGAGTCATCTTTTTTTATTTAATTTATAATCCCATACCACTCCACACACCTTACATACTTTTTCTTCACGCCATTCACCCTCGGAGAAAGTTGAACTATCTTGCTTGCCGTTAATGTAGTGGTTGCCTACGAGAACTAGTTTGTGGGTAATGCAGGGCATGTTAGTTAATTACGATTTTAGCTTTCATTTTTGAGTAAGCCTGTTTTTGAGATTCTTTTAGATCATTAAACTCCTCTTGTGTAAGTGCTTTCAAGAACGGATCAGTTTTAGGACATGGTATTTCCGTAGCTTCTTCTATCTGACAAAGAAACTCACAGAACTCACCAATTCTTAGATCCGCAGAACTATCTACAATCCTAGTCTTTTCTCCGTAGATTTCTTTTATTCCTCGTGATAAAAACTTTCCTTTTGCCCATGCACGTAATTCTTTTGGTGTATAACCACTAGCCGTTGAAATTAGCGATAGATACAACGCATAGTAATTATTTTGTAACAAACTTCTTTTTGGTCTTTTACTTGTAATATACATAGCTACTTCATCTCCGACTTTAGTCTGTTCGTTTAAGAAATGTTGGTATAGTTTTGGTGCATTTAAAGCTACTTTTTTTGTAACTCCATCTAAACCGACTTTGCCGAGAAAGACTTGTGAGGTATATGAAGGATTGTATTTATTGGTTTTCATCTTCAAGTAATTTAGAAACCCTGTTTATTTGCGATTTAAGCTGTTGTAAGGCATATATGGTATTCCTATCGTACTGGTGTGTTTCTGCTCGGTTATCCTCAATTTTAGGCTTTTGACGAGCAGTTTTTTCTAGTTCTACCCAATCGTTTGAGTGTAATCCTATAATCCACTCATTTTCAGGCATACCATCTAGGTGAATTGCAAGTAATGGTGAATTATGAGCTATAGAAGAATCTCGTGTAACTTGCTTCCAACATTCTTTTAGGTTCAGTTTTTTAACAGTCTTAACTTCCATTGAATAATCTAATCCATTTACTATATCTGATTTATGGGTTGATCCGCCACTTGCTGAATCTCTAAAAGCCTTAAATCCATGTGAACGCAAGAAAGTAGCAAATAAGTTCTCACCATGATTTCCTTTTTTCTTTGCGTTTGTCATTTTATTTATTCCAAGATTTAACTACCCTTTCAGCACAATCTGCAAATTCAATTAACTTTCGGAAACTTTACCCCTAAAAGAGCCATTACCACTTACCAAGCATTCTTACATCATCAGTTGTCAACCGTATTTCTTTACTTGGAGTTGAAAAAGTATCGTGGAAATATAACCTACATTCATCATTCATTTGAGAATGAAAGTCAAAGAAACTTAACATTCTACCTTCTTCATCTACAACATATGATAATGTTATTGGTGGAGAAAAATGATCAACTAAAGTATTATATGCTTGTTTTTCATTCATGGTCTTTATAAGGCTTAGCTATATCTTTGATAATTTTATCCTCCTTAATTTTAGGTTGATAGCCTAATTGTAACATTTTATCTTCTTCCAACGACTGCTTATCCGAATAATCCGAGCCACGAAGTTCAGGACATTCCTGTAAAACCTGTCTAAAGTTTCTATCGTAACTTGCACCAGTAACTATAATATCCTCCATGAGCTTTTCATCTATTCCAGTTTGTAAGCGAGATGAAAACTTATTTAGAAGTAATCGAGCAATAAAGACGTTTTTATTTTTGCGTTCTCTTGCAAGAGGATATTGCTGTAGCTTGGATTTTATTTCGTCAAAGTGAGACATGGTTTTTAGAAAGGTATATCATCAGGACTAATATCAGGAGATAATTCACCTTGTGGTACATCTTTATTCTTAAACATAATACCATCGCCAAGTATTGGTGATTTAATCTTATTTTCTCGTTCCTCTTTTGTCTGTGGGATCGTCACAAAATGAGTTTTCCATAATTGGTACGTATCTCCTTCTTTGAGTAACTTTGCTTCTTTTACTGGAACTATATCAAGTGCAATTTCTCTGACAGTAACTTCCTTACCGTCTTTTGTCTTAAAAGTACGATGAGTTATCATTGATTTATCTATCTTCGATACGTCAATTTTTATTGAGATTTTATCCATATTTATTTCTTAAATGTTGCTACTAGTCTATAGATACTTGTTTCTATAATTATATCAGTTTTTTCGTTGTAATTGTTGTCTGCAAGAAACTTCTGATACTTTTTGTTTGCCTCAAGTTTTGCCTGTGCCTCTGCTTCTTTCTTTTCAGATAACTCCTTATCACGCTTCTCCTTTTCGACCTTTTCTTTTGCCTCACGCTCTATTTTAGCGATAGCGTCAGCCTTGTCTTTCTCTGCCTTAGCTAGAGCCTGTTTCTTTTCTATCTCTGCCTTTTCAGCCATTTCTTTCTTTATCTGTTCCTCTCGTGCCTTTTGGTCAGCCTCACGCTTCTTTTCGACTTCCTTACGGGCTATGTTTGCACTATTTTCGGCAATCTTTTCTTGAAAGAAAGCAACCCACTGCGTGTCATCGAGTGTCAAGATGAAGTCATCTGATACTGGTGAAATGTCGAGTGAAGCGAGCGACTGTTTCTTTCCTGCCAAAAGTGATCTGCGGATTTCCATGATTTTCTTCTGTTCCTCTGCATCAAGAATATCCTTAAACTTCTTTTCAACAGGTTCAGTGATTGCAAGGTACTCGTTACGCTTGTCGAATACTTTACTGCGGAAATCATTTGCGCCGTCTACCATTTCCTTTTCCTGTCTCTTGATTGTTGTGCGTATTTTAACAAACTTCTTGTATTCGTCTTTCACCGCATCAAGATTTGTAATATCAACATACTCCGATTCCTTTGCCATTGTTTGTAAAGCCTCTAATGTATAGTCGAACTTGATTATAAACTCTGTAGTCATATTATTTGTTTGTTAGAGTATCGCCCCACTTTTGGGCTTCTTGCATTATGTAATCAACACCTTGATCTGAAAGCCATTCGTTATAATGGTCTGGCATATTATCGTCAGTTCCAGTGTAATTCTTTGCGTGTATCTCTTGCATGTAATCTTCAAAAGTCATTGTATTTATTTAATTTTAGCTTCAATATCGTTAATAAGTTTCTCTCCGATTGCTAGACCTGTCTTTATCTTCTCTCGCATAACTAGATCAACTCCGATACGCTTGATAAGTAAAGATTTTTTGTAGTTAGGGTTATAGGCTACGAAATCGCACCAAGCTGTATTACATATAAGCATTTGCATTTGCATCTGCCACATATATTTACTTTCAATTTTGAAATCTTCTTCAAGTGTCATTTCAAAATGTTTAGTATCATCAAAGCACTTTATCTCTACAAGACCATCAGGTTGAACTACACCATCAGGACTACAACCTGCAACACTTGATATTCTAGGATTAGTTACAAAACCTACAACTTCAACAGTATTACCTGTCTCAAGTTCGTATAGGCTTCGTGCCTGTGGTTCAAGCTCAATACCACGTTCTAAGTCTTTGTTGGTGTACTGCTCAATGATTGCACTACTGTATTTTTGAGCCATTTTCTCCATTACGAGGGTTTCAAGACCCTTACCTTGATTACCTATACTTTGAGCATTGCTAGCAGTTAAAGGGTACTGTAGGCGTAGTGCGTGCCATTCAGGAGTACCTTGTTCTACTTGATGAATCTTCATGTTATTCTTTATCAGCTTCAAGGATAAACTTTTTCTGTTCAGTTACCATTTTTGCAAACTCCTTTCCTGCACCCTTATTTTCTTCATAGAACTTTTTTAGAGCATCAATCGTTGATATCTGTAATACTTTTTCTCTAAGAGAATCCAATTTTTCGTTAGATTTTTTGTCTTCTGCATCTGTATCCTCATCTCCTGTCAAAATACCAAGTGCATTACAAAAGGCATAACGCTTTGCAAACGTGATACGAGCACCATGCTTTTGTGGATCAGACATGTATTCCTCTGCACCAATAGGTATTTGGAATGAACTAATTTCTGAATGACCGAGCTTGTGAGTAATCTTACAAATAGCAGTAATAGTCTTATCATCTTTCCTTTCATCAAATGAGTAAGATAATCCTGCACTTGCAAGTGGCTTTTGTACTTGTGAGACGATTGAATCAAGAGGAGCATATTTGTAACGAATAGACTTTCCGTCTTTGTTCATTACTGACTTAACTTTTTTGATTACAGGACATTCTGACTGGAATGTAGCTATAGCATCTGTATATGCCTCTCTAGCTTGTTCTGCTTTCAATTCCTTACGCATAGCAAGGAGCTTTTCGAGTGTCTCAATAGAAGCACCCTTTGATATTGCTTGACCTATTAGGCTCTCTACTTCTGTCGCTTCTTTATTTACTGCAATTTCTTTTGTCATAAATTATAATGAATTAATTAAACTATTAAAGTGAAATACATTTACTGCGACTAGCGTAAGTATTCCAATAAGTACGATTGATAATACGAATGAGAAGAATGTACCGAAAGCGTCATGATCTTCTCTAGAACCTCTCTGTATTTCATCTGAGAAATGTGTGTATTTCATATTTGTTTTTTGTAATGACCAACAATCTTTTGTATTCATGCTATTTATTCCAACATTTTTTACTTGAATACCAAGGTTCAGAACCTTTATTTAGAAACAAGTATTTTGTAAATGCCTTGTTATCTTTTTCTTTTGTAAGGTCGTAACCAAGTTTCGTTGCTAATGAACCCCAAGCTGTAACATTCACTTGACCAACTCCTACATCAATAGATTTTGTGCCGTCTTGTTGAACATTGATGTTTACTAATATCTGTCCATCTTTACCATATTGTTGACCGCCTGATTCACATTGAATGATACGATCTAGAACTGGTATTGAAGTTTCTACTGGTACTTGTACTTCTTTCTCTGCATAAACAGTTTGAGGAAATAAGTGCTGTCCAATTTTCAATGCTCCAACTAATGCCCATGCTAGTAAAGTCACAAGTGTAATTCGTTTAATCCATTTGATAACGAATCTGTTAAGACGTTCTGCTAAGTTATAAGTGTGCTGATTTGAGTGAAATAATTTCATAATTTTTAGATTAATAGATTTTTAATAGTCTAGTAATCTGGGTAGGTACTCTATGCTCTCGCCATTTTCTTACTGCTGATCCAATTCATAAACTTTTTTAATCTTTCTTCTTTCTCAATTCTAGTTTCTTCTTCTTGTATCTCTCGCATATCTAGGAATGGTTGCTCTGGAATATCCTCCGAGAGGAACACTTCCTCGATCATTTTTACTTGCTTTTTTGACATAATTACTTTGGCTCTATTCTATCCCCAAGCCCACCGATATTTAGGCTTTGTACAGTATTCAAAGAATCGGAGTAAGGGATAGAATGGAACGGGCTTGTTATGTTTGTAATGTATCGACCCATATAGATATATTAGCAAATGGATATACGCCTGTCAAACGCTACTTATCCACAACCATAACATCAAGCCTTTCACCTTTACTTTTAGCCAGTTTATAACCACTTGTCATATATACATGATATAGAATCTGGTCATCATTGATTCCTTTCAATCTTCCTTGTGTACGGATTATTTTTAGTATAGTTTCAGTACCTATTCCCATAAATACTTTCATTCCTTTTTTAGCATTTTCAACAAGTATTATCATTTTCTTCCAGCACGCATTTTCCTTAGACGATCCGCCTTTTGTTCAATAGTTAATTTAGCCCATGAAGCCTTGCCAGCTTTTGAAGCACTTTTTACACGCTCTTCTGGTGTAAGAGAATTATTGTGTTTGATAATATTCTTTTTTACTTTTTCTATCCATTTTGGTTTGGTAGGCATATTAAGGCTAGTTTAACGCTGAATTTATAAAATGTCAATTACTTATTTATCAACTCTATTTCAAATGTATCTTGTAGTTTCATTACAACACTTCCAAAAGCAGGGGATTTTCCTTTCTTTCCAAGTCCACTTTCAAAATTGATTCTTCCGTTAGGAATGAAGATTTTGCCCCCCCCGATAGCATTATGGAATCTGGCAGTAGTCATAAATTCAATCGGAAATAATATGTATATTTCATTTTTTGATTTCAGATAGGTAAACCATGCCTTTGCAAGAAACTCATGTTTCCTTGTGAATGGTGGATTTATCCATATCCGTTTGTATTGCGACCAGTCTTTTGAAAGTCCATCAGTTTCAACCGTATCAAAATTAGGTACACCAAACTCCATAGCTTTTTCTTTAGTAGTCGCTGGATCATAATCAAACTTACCGAATCTATCTACAAATGACTTCGGTGTGTAGTATTCATTGTCTTTCGTGAATTGTACTTGTGATTTTGCCATTCTTATTTTTGTTTTTTAGTCGAATAAAATATATAAGCTCCGACTGGCTCACCTCTTCGATATTTATCTTTTGCCACCGACAACAAAAAATATAAATCCTCTGGCTTTTTCAAATGAGCTAATCTTATTGCAAAACTTCCTATATCAATCGTTTTTACATAGTTTGAGCTTTTTCTGAATAGTTCCCAGTTAGTTGGTGAATGTTTGATCCGTTTGTTTCTTAGCCATTTCTTGTAATTTTCAATGTTGTATATGTGTCTTAGTTTCTTATCTTGTAAAGACGAATATAGCTCGTAAATATCGTTTAAAAGCATAGAACGCTCTCTCAAAGGTCGTTTTTCTGACAGTAGTTGTTCTGGTAATTTTATGAGTTCTGCGATTGATTTCATGTATTTGTTAAAATATGGCTAACTACTTGTGTTTGTATTATATATCCTAACCTAACCTATACTAACCTATACTAACCTATACTGGGGTTACACTTGGTTGTCTTTTGGTATGACATCTTTAGAGATTCCTTTATTTAAGCTGTATTTTCTAGTTTTTTCATCAATTAACAGCATTGACTTTTCTTTTGTGTATTGAGTAGGTGTATATCTATCCGATCTTATCAAATTATGGATAAGCCAATGCTTTATGACACAAACTCCACTCTCAAACTGAACTATAAACTTTTTGGCTATTAAAATCTTATAATCATCATCTTGTGAACCTAACATACGCATTATCTTTTTTGGGTTAGATATAAAACCATCATCATCAGCTCTCATAGCTAAACTATAATAAAGAAGCTGACAACTTTGAGGCATATCTAAAAATGCATCAGTATCAACTATCTTCATTGAGAACATTCGTCTATTTGCCATATTATTTTTTTGTCTCTTTGCTTACTAATCTACCACTCCACGCCTTGCGAGTATGAAGTAGTAGGCTAGTAAGCAAAAAGCGCAAGACTATTTTTATAAAAGTTCGACATAGATAATTATATACCTTCTTTTTTCATACGCAAGTTTCAAAAGTCTAATAACTTGTGGATAAAGTCATCTTGCTTTTAATCGTACGCCTAGTATAATATACTCACTACATAATATGATACTCATCGCAATATTACTAATGTGCTTTGGATTCTTTGACGCTTCTACGCCAGCTTTTATATTTGGACTTATCCTACTTTTACTTTCATAAAATGATTTTTCTATTTTCAATAATTGCTTTTGCTCTTGGAGTTATAATTGGATTACTTATCGCTATTGTCATGCTTGGTGTTGCTGATAGATACAAGGAAAACATCGGCACAGTAGTTGATAAAGTATCTTCAAAGGTCGTGAGCCACCTTCCTCATGGTGAAGGATACATCATAGGATTATCAGAAGAAGAACAATCGTTTAAGGATAGTTTGAAAGAGAAAGAGAAAACAGGAGAGCCATTAGAATAATTTTAATACAATGTCAGAACAAAAAATAAAACCAGCAGAATTATCAATTGAAGAGCAAGAAAAAAAAGAAATCGCCGCCTTTTTTGAAGACTACAAGAAACTTACAGTAAAACATGGTTACGATATCGGTGCAGTCTTGGATTACGGAAAGAACGGAATACAAGCTCGCCCACAGATTATTAAATTAGAAGCTGAAAAAGTTAATAAATCTAAAAAATAATGAAAGCCACAGGAGAATTTGTACAGGTACAACTACCAAAAGAAAAGCCGAAAGGTTTTGTTTCCACGGAAACTGTTATGCGTGAGGGACAGATTTTATCTGTCGGAATAGAAGCAGGTCAAAAGAATCCTGATCTAAAAGTTGGACTTAAAGCGTTATTTTCAAAAGAGTCTCACGTTATAGAACATGCCAATTTTTTCTTCGTAAATTATAAGTCAATAGTTGCAATATCAAAATGAAAATACTCTCTAACGGAATAGAAGACCGACAAAAAATGATACGAGTTATGGACTTAGTTGAGGAATATGTTTGTTGCACTCTTGGTCCTGGCGGTGGTGCTGTAACCCTAGACCGAGCATTTTCAGTCCCTCGTGTTACTACTGACGGTGTGAGTGTCGCTAAAGCTCTTGAAGTCAATGACGACATTGAGCGTCAGACATTGAACCTTATGTGCGAAGCGGCGGCTAAAACTAACGAAGAGGCAGGAGACGCTACTACTACAACAATTAAGCTATGCCACGCTATCCCTACAGAAGCATTTAAATATTCCGAAAATCCTAAGAAGATAAATAAGTCTATCGAAAAGGCTAAAGTTAAAATTATTGATGAGCTTCGCAAGATTGCAAAGCCCATCCGAACATCAAAAGAGATATTTCAAGTGGCTCTTGTGTCATCTGAATCCGACGAAATCGCCCACATCATCACTGATACATTTGAAGCTGTTGGCAAAGATGGAAAGATTACAGTTGAAGAATCTAAACTACCAAGCACCGAAGTTAAGCTCGTTGAAGGCTATGAGGTAGAAAAAGGCTATGTTCACCCTTTCATGTGTAACAAGGGGAACAAGGCAGAATTTAAAGGTGTCCGTACATTGGTGATCGGCGAAAAACTATCTACAATCGCTGAGTTAATGCCATTCCTAGAAAAAGCCTCAGCTACTATCAAAGAGCTTGTTATTTTCTGTACCGAGATAGACCCAGCCGTACTTAATACTTTTGCCTATAATAAACAAGTCGGTATGTTTAATACCCTTGTAATTAAGTGCGCCTCACAGAAAAACGAAGTGCTAGAAGATGTAGCTTTAGTTACTGGTGCTACTTTCATTTCAAAAGACGCAGGCTATAAGTTAGAAGAAATTACACTTGAAAATCTTGGTAAAGCCGAAAAAGTTATCGCTACAAGTGGTAAGACTATCATTTTGAATGGTGCTGGAAGCGTAAAATCAACTGTAAAGCAATTAAAACAGCAATTAGGCTCAATCACCAATGATAATGATTACGACATGGTAGAGAAGCGTATAGCTCGTTTGCAGGGTAATGTAGCCGTAATTTCAGTCGGTTCAAAGACCGAAGGAGAGACACAGGGACTCTATGACAAGGTAGAAGATGCCGTTAATGCCGTAAAATCAGCTCTAGAGGAAGGAATTGTCGAGGGAGGTGGCATGGCACTATATCGAGTATCTCAAAAGCTCTCTAGCACCGATATAGGCGAACGAATTATGAAGAAAGCTATCCTATCTCCGTTCAAGAGAATCATTGATAACATTGGACTTGATTATGCAGACATTCTAGTCAATATGCCAAAAGGAAAAGGCTTTGATGCCGAGAACGAGTGCTATGTTGACATGATAAAATCTGGTATAATAGACCCAGTAAAAGCTACTCGTTGCTCGATTGAAAATGCAGTCTCATTCGCTAAAGGTCGTTTGATAAACAAAGGAACTATTGCAGTTGTAAAAGTCCCACCAAAATCCGATGAATAGAAAAGAAATAAATTGTCAGTGTGGTAGGACTTATTTAGTATCAGTCGGCCAGATCAGAAAATGTTGGCACGGTCAGGAGAATGGTCGTTACTCCGCAAGACGTAAGAGAGACAAATATCCAAATGAAAACTTTCATGCGAAAACTAAAATGTCAATGCGGAAAACAAGTAACAGTCCTACGGTATAAAGACGGAAAGCGAGTATGTGATAATTGTGAGACGAGAAATCTATCAGGCACATTTTTAAGAAGGCTAGAATTAGAAGCAAAGTATTACGAAGCCGATATTCAACAGCCCTTTCTAAAAGACGGCACACCAAACAAAAACTACGAAGAACTCTATGGCAAATACGAACCAAACAAAAAAAAGAGGAAAGATACTGTACCCGACGACGATGAAGTCATCGAAGAAACTGATTAAACAGTTATCCAAAATCGTAGACAACGGCACGAAAACAGTAACTATTCCTACTCCAAAAGGTTGGAAATGTTCTGTGGCAGGATGTGATACAAAATTTAAGCACGCACATTCAACATTCTTTACAACAAAATGACCTACATACGACAATCTGAATTAGCCTTTATCGATAAGCAGTTTCCTAATGGTTGGACACTTAAAAACAATGACCAAACTAAAGCCTAAGCACAAAGCATTTGCTAAAGAATATGTACTCAATGGGGGTAATGCTACTCAGGCTGTTAAAAAGGTTTTGAAAAAGAAAGATGATAATGTATCTGCTGTTACAGGGGCTCGCATGTTAAGAAATGCTAAGATACAACAGGAAATAGCCAATGTGTCAAAGTCGTTGGCTGATATGATACCTGATGAATTGATTACCAAAAGGCACATAGAGCTTTTGAATAAGAGAGATAACATCGTTATCGAGGGTGAAGTTATTGATAACGGAATAGAGACGCAAGCAGTATCTAAAGGACTTGAAATGGCTTATAAATTGAAAGGAGCATATGCTCCTGAAAAGTCTTTGAATGTAAATGTTGAAGTAAATACCGAAAATCGAGAGAAGATGATTATACTCGCTAAAGAAATAGCCTCTAAGTTAATTTCTGATGAAATAAAATGATTAAAGTACCTTGTCAACATTGTGGAGATATCGTTGAGAGAAAGAACAAAGTTCCAGCTTGTTGCTTTCCTTGCAAAAGAGAAAGAAATATAATGCGTACAAGAGCTAACAAGATAAAACGTGAAAAAAACAATAGACATTAAACCAGAAGAGCTTGAAGCGGTAAATCCGTATCTTTTCATTAAGGGACAAGATATTAAAAGTGAGCGTGGTTTGTCTTTATCATTTCGTGATAGACCATTCCTAAAAGATATTCTAGAGGACATGAGTCCATATCAAGCTATCCTGAAAGCTCCCCAGATAGGCGCTACGGTTATGTTTACTATTAAGATTCTATGGGTAGCTCGATTCTTGAAAAAGGACATTATCTACACTTTGCCTACTATGTCCGATGTCTTTGATATGGTGGGAGATAAGATTAACCGTATTATTGCTCAAAACAAGGTATTCCAAAATTGGACTAAAGACCATGACACGATTGAACAGAAGAAGATAGGCGATAGCATGATTCGTTGGCGTGGTACATTCACTACCAAATCAGCTACAATGTCCTCCTCACAACTAAACGTGCATGACGAAATAGACGCTTCAAATCCTGAAGTCATTACGCAATATGAAACACGTCAGCAAGCGGAAGCAGGTGGTTGGCGTTGGTACTTATCTCACCCTAGTGTAGTTGGAAACGGTATAGACCAATATTGGCAGAAATCCGACATGAAAGAATGGTTTATATTATGTTCAGCATGTAAAGAATGGCAGTTCATGGAGTGGCCATATTCAGTTGATCAGCAACGTCAATGCTATCAATGTAAGTTCTGTCAGAATGAGATTACAGACCAAGATAGACGTGAAGGACATTGGAGAAAGAAGAACCCAGAAGCAGAGTTCAGTGGCTATCATATTCCACAGCTTATTTGTGCATGGATTCCTGCTAGTAAAATCATTAAAGACTTCAAGGAAAAGGAAGCTCAATACTTTCATAATTTCGTACTCGCTTTGCCTTATGCTGATAACAAGTCAAAGGTTACGCTTGAAACGATTAAGGGTATTTTGACGGAAGAAACACAGCGTAAAGGTCGTGTACTATTCGGAGTTGACACAGGTATAAAGATTCGCTGGTGCTATGGAGATATGAATGGGCTTATTGATTATGGCGAATGTGATACCTATGAGGAACTACAGCGTGAGGTAGATAAGCATGATGATTGGATAATGGTAATAGATCAGGGTGGAGACATCATCGGAGTTCGTAAGTTCGCAGATGATAACAAAGGTAAAGTATTTCTATGTTCATTTGTTCAGGATAAAAAGTCTATGAATCTTATTAAATGGGGAGACGGTGAAGAATATGGCAGAGTGCTTGTAGACCGTAACCGTATCATTCAGCAGACTGTAGACGAGATGAACGACAAGCGTATTCTCCTCATGGGTAACTTAGAAAAATGGTGGAACATGTGGCTTCACTGGTCACATATGTATCGTATCGTTGATGAGGATAGAATGGGCAATCTTGTTTATGTCTGGGAGCGTTCAGATCGTAACGACTGGGCTATTGCTATGGTGTATTACCGAGTAGCCTATGACAGATTCGCAGAGAATGAGAGCCAGTTCGTTGGTGGTAGTGAAAGGAAATCAGTAATACCAGAAGCACCATATCGCTATCACAACAATACGACAGATGGTATACAATTAACAATGCCAGAAGTTTCTCCAAAAGAATCGGACTGGCGCTACACATAATTTATGACAGCAATTATCACACTATCAGACCAAGATACAGAAGCATTTAAGCTATTTATGCAACATTACGATAAGATTAAATTCATGCTTGATTCTGGCGTTTTTAGTGATATAAAGCGTGGTTCAGCCACCATTAACTTTGACAAGAATGGGGATATACTTTTAATTGAACGGCACTTATACACATACTCCCCGAAGTCAGATAAGTTTAGTGTGGTATAATTTAGGTAGCTGTTCTTTACAAAATTCATGAGGATATGATCAAAGCTAATAATCGCAAATTTCCCTCTCTGGGGATTTTTGCGTTATGGGGTTATACACAGTCTTGACTTGTTTGCACTTATAAGATAGTGGGTATATAATTAACTCGTAACATAATAAAACGCTTAACCTGATTCAACAGAGGCGCAAAGATTTATTTCTTTTGCGTCTCTTTTAATATTTAATAAACAAAATATAAAAATGGCAGGCATACTAACATCTGGATTTTACTCACTATTCGCAAACTATAACAAGGCGAAGGGTAAAAATGCTGACGGAGAAAAACAGGAAGGACTAGTTGAAAGTCTCGGTGAATTAACTTTGGACATGGATGATACCGAATTGCGTGATTTAGAAAAATCATGGAGATTACTTTATGACGGATCAACTACTAAGAAACAAATACACGAAGCTGGAGACATCAATCAGCGTTATTGGATTGGCAAGCAGTTCCCTGATAGTGAATACGAGAATGGTAAAAGACCTCTAACAGATAACATAATCTTTGAAGCGGTTGAGACAATGATTCCTCAGGCTACTCAACAGAACCCTGAACCTATTGTCGGTTGTGATAACACTACTGAGATGAAAGAAGTTGCTGACAAGATTCATATGGCTCTCGAATATCTTGCGCAGTACAATCATCTAAAAACAAAATTGAAGAAAGGTGTTCGTCATTGGAGTCTACGCTTCTTAGGTGTATGGCAGATTGGTTACAACGGAGAGGAGAATGAAATTATTGTTAAAGCTATCAATCCTAAAGACCTAGAGCTCGACCCTAACGGTTATATTGAGGATGGAGAATATGTTGGTGAGTTCTTGAATCTTAAACTCTACGATACTGCTCGTAATCTTATTACTCGTTTCCCTGAACATAAAGAAAAAATTGAAAAGGAAGCACAAGGCAAGCTCGGCTCACTCATGGGCTATAAACAATGTTGGACTGATGAGTATGTATTTTATAAATTAGGAGATATTATTTTACATAAATCAAAGAACCCTAACTTTAATTATCCTAAGCAACAGCAAACAGTAGATGCAACAGGTGCGCCTATTACACAGGAAGTCCCTGGGCATAATCACTTCCCTAGACCAAAAATTCCATTCGTATTCCTAACAGTCTTTGATTTAGGTACTCAACCATGTGATGAGACAGGGTTAATTGCGCAAGGACTTGTTACACAAGACAACATCAACAAGGGATTAAAGCAATACGACAGAAATGTAGATAACATTAACGGTGGTGTTGTAGTCAATGGTTTGATGTTCAATAAAGAACAGGCAGCACAGGTAGCAGAAGCTCGTAGACAAGGCAGAACAATCGTTACTCCTGGCGAACCTTCTAAAGCCCTCATGTTCCCAGAGAACCATGATATCCCAGAAGTCGTTTATCAGCGCATACAAGACGATAGGACACGTTTTATGGCACGTTTTGGTGTCAGTGGCTCAACAGCAGAATCTACTTCGCAAGAGGAGACTGTACGAGGAAAGATTATTGTCGGTCAGCAAGATACTTCTCGCACAGGTGGTGGTGTTACCGAAATGCTTGAATTGGCGGCTGGCAGAATCTTTAATCACTTCTTACAGATGATTTATGTGTACTGGGATACTCCTCACATGATTTCTGTTATTGGACCAGAAAACACTCAGCAAATGGCACAGTTGCAAGCAAGTGAAATCCCACAAGGTAGAAAGTTTACAGTAAATGTTCAGAATGGCTCACTCGTTCCACAGGATGAGTTGTCCGTATTTAATTCTGCTCTTTCCGAGTACGAAGCTGGATTGCTAGACCCTTTGACTTATTTTGAGAAGACAAAAGATAAGAACCCTACTGAAAGTGCTATGAAGTTAATGATGTATAAACTCTTGCCTCAACAGTACATGCAGGAATATCTAGGTATGCAACCACCTATGCCAACGGCACCAACTCCTAATGCTCCTGTTTCGACAAGTGGCGCTCCACCGAATAGCGTTACTCCGTCAGCACCGAACCCTAGTCCAGTTCAGGCGCAAGAGAAACAGATTATTAGCCAAGTTCCTATCAAATAACATGCCACTCACTAAAAAAGGTTCGGACATAATGAGTAACATGAAAAAGGAGTACGGAGAAGACAAAGGCGAGCAGGTCTTCTACGCATCGAAAAACGCAGGGAAGATAAAAGGAGTTGAAGGTCGGTCAGCTCATCAGTTGAAAGCAATTAAAGATAAAATCAAATGAATAATAAATACCAAGAAGAAGCAATAAAGTTATCGGGAAGCCAGAAAGCAGGTGAAAAGTCTTGTGGTACATGTGGCGCACCTTGCGCTCATTGCACTCAAATGGATGAGAGTAACAAGACAGACGAGCATTTCAATGAGGTAGAAGAGAGTTCTACTTCTGAGCTTATGGAAAAGGGTCATACAAAGAAAGGTAATCGTTTTGAAGAGCGTTAATTATAAATAACTAAAGGTCTTTTCCTGAGTTGAAGACCCTAAAGAACAGCCTGCTAACAATATGCCAACAAACATTTTTGACGAAGTCCCAAGCGAAGGTAATCAGCTCGATATAGATAAGTCATTCGAGCGCCTTGAAACGAAGGACAAGGGAGACAAAACTTCCTCAGATTCGCAACCTGAAAAAAAAGAAGCGGTTAAAGAGCCATCGCAGAAGGGCGAACAGAAAGTAGATGATAAATCTAACCCTGATAATACTTCTGCTGAAAAATTACCGTTTCATCAGCATCCTCGCTGGAAGAAGACACAGGAAACGCTTAAAGAATATGAAAAGCGTGTCGCTGAGTTTGAAAAACAGATCGAGGAGCTAAAAAAGGGCAATAAGAGCGAAACAGTATTGCCTGAATGGTGGAAGACTCGTTATGGAGACACACCAGAAGCAAAGAAGTCGTACGAAAATTATGTCGCCGCTACGCAAGCTGAACGTGAACGTATCAAGGAGGAGATTGCCAAAGACCTTGAAAATAAGACCCAGACCGAAGCTAAAAATCAACAGGAAGCACAGGAGTATGTAGATACTCAACTTGCTGAGATGAAAGACGAGGGATTGAAGTTCGAGAGGAATGAGCTTCTAAAGTTTATGGTGGATTTCCAAAAGGAATATGGTGCAGGAAGTTTGTTAGACGCAGAAGGAAACTACGATTTCAGAAAGTCTTTGACACTTATGCAAAAGTTACAGCCAAAGCAACCAGATACTACGAAAGAGACTCAAAAGAAGATAGGTGCGGATATCATGCGTTCAAAGGTTAAAGCCTCATCGAACAATAATATTCCTTCAATCTCCCGAAAGGCTCTCAGAGGTAACTGGCGAGATGCGGAATAGATTATCAACAAATTATCAATAACATTATAAGAATATGTCAAGATTAAACACACTCACAAACACATATTTGTTACCAAAAGTAACAGACACAGTGCTTCGTGAAAATCCATTGACTGAAAAAATCCTTACATCTCCTGAGAAATGGAGAGGTGAGCAGATTAAGAAATCAGTCAAGGTTGTAAAGAATACCAACGGAACATCATTCGCTGGATTCCAAACACTTCCTTCACAGGCAGTCAATACACGTCAGTATTTGCTCTTCCCTGCGAAGTTTTATCAGATTGACGTTACCATTTCTCTAACGGATATGGCAGTCAACATGACCGATGACGAACGTGTCCTCGACCTCGCTGAAGCCGAAATGACTTCATCAGCAGAAGACATGGCTGACTCTATCGGTAACATCTTCTACCTTGATGGTCAAGGTAATGGCGGTCTCGATTTCAACGGTCTTGCAAATATCGTAGATGACGGAACGAACTATGCTACTTATGGTGGCTTGTCTCGTACAACCTTCCCTACATTGGATGCAACACGCACGAACTGGTCTCCAAACATCAGTTTGCAGAAAATGGCTACGCTCTACAACGCTATCACCGATGGCACAATCATGCCTTCAATGGGTCTTGCAGATCGTAACACTTACTCATACTACGAACAGTTGATTGAACCTAAGAACCGTCTCTATACGACAGTGCCTGAAATCCGCAAGGATAACAAGCAAGGTCTCGCAGGTACTGCTGGCTTCACTACTTTGACTTATAAAGGTCTTGGTATTGTCCCAGATCGTAAAGTTCCTATCGCTACTGGCGGTGGTCAGCTCTTCTTCATCCGTGAGGAAGATATAGAGTTCCGTGCTATCGAGAAGTTCCCAGAATCAGAGCCTGTAAAGTTCGTTGAAAAGGACTTTGAGGACAACGATTATGAGAATGTTAAGGGTCTTGGATTCCACTGGACTGGTTGGGTCAAGCCTGTTAATCAGCTTGCCTATGTCGGTCGTGTTATCCTCGCCGGTGAGTTCTGGTCAAAGAACCCACGCCGTCATGGTGTTGGTTATAACATCACAGGTATTTAATAGATTCACCCTTGACTCTATAAGAACGAGGAGGGTTAAATTACAAAAATCATGTCATACTCACTAGCAAACGATATTCCAGGAATGAGATACAAGAAAATAGCTACAACCACATGGGGTGCAGGTGGAGCTACTACTACTATCACAGACGGAAATATCAGTCCTAATAGTCAAATAGAAATATGGGTTACAGGGTCTACACCACAAGCAGGAAACTGGTCTTATACTTACAATGAAGGAAATGTCGTAATTACTTCATCGAACTCCGAAAGCTCGACATTACCACTATCTTATTACATCAATTAATATGAAAAATTACATTCTAACAGGTGTCATTGCTCTCATCGTTGGTGTAGTAATCGGTTATGCGACCCACGGACAGCCTTCGCAACTCGTTGGTTCAGGTAGCCCTAGCGGAACAGTCCAGTCAGAGCTTCAGGTGGCTCAGGAGACTATTCAGGCTTCTACAACTGCTACTACAACAGGTTCATTCGCAATCTATAACAATAGTTACGACAGAATTGTTACTGATACTTTTGCAGCTTGTACTGGAGTTGCTTCAGAGAGTCAGAATAGTTCCTGGGCAGTTACAGCAGCTACTTCGACAGCTGCTACAACTTCAAGCACAGCTTATTTAGCTAACTTGACTTTAGCTACCACATCAGCAACTTTGTATGTATCTTCTACGACAGCACCAACTTCAGGAACTGGAGTTAATGCAACGTTACAGTTGTGGCCAGCAGGTACATATCTTGTCTTTAGTTTTAACGCTACAGATACAGCAGTATGTACAGTCGGTTCTAAGTTCATCGCATTATAAACATTATCAACCTTAATCATTAAAAAACATGCTTTCAGGTTTCATTCAGCTCTCACCATTCGATGTCTTGCAGACCTACGTGCCTGCTAATATCGAAGATACACCTTCTACAATAGGAGGCTTGGGTATCACTTCAGACGGTCGAAGATTCCGTCTCGGATTCAACAACACAGCTTCTACTACTCTTGCCACAAACAAGAATACACAAGGCCCTGTTCAGTCATCTTCGTATTCTCTTGGTACAGTTTCTGCTCAGAGTATCGGTGATACTTCAATCACTTATACATTCAACGGCGGTGCAGCAACAGTCGCAGCTAACTACTTCTCACAAGGTTTTATCTCGATTGTTACTGGTACTGGTTCAGTTCAGCAACTCCAGATCAAGGGAAATGCAGCCGTTACTTCTTCAACAACTATCGTTTTGCAATTGCAAGACCCAATAGTTATTGCTACAGCAAGTACAGCTACAGCTAACCTATGGGCAAACCCATACTCAGCAGTCATAATCGCTCCTACAACAATTACAGGAACAATAACTGGTGTAAACCAAGTTGCTATTCCTGCTCAAACATGGGGTTGGTTCTTGACAGGTGGTATTGGTACATGTCTCGGTCAGGGTACAACAACACAAGGACTTGATATGGCTCCATCAGGAACCACAGCAGGTGCTTTGCAGGTTGCAGCCGCAACTACACAGCGTATTGCTTCAGCAGATCAGGCTGGTTCAGACGGTTTGTACACATTCGTCAACATGAGAATCGACTAGTTACTAGTTTTCTTCTCTAACTTTATCCCTTATAATATCGGTAGGTAAGGGGTAGAGATTAGAGAGGAAATAATTAAAAATTAAACGTCTTTTGCTGAGAGTTAGACATTAAACAAACCCCTGCTAACAAATATGTCAAACATTCAATTCGTCAAAGAAGTTCCTTTCAAAAATTGGACAAGCACAGATTTTACTCACAACTATGCTGGTACACCATATACATTCGCAGCCGGTGGCACATACAGTATTCCTTCAGATATCGCAGTTCATTTCGCTAAGCACCTTGCAACTCGTGAGCTTCACCAAATGGCAGAAGCAGCAAAGAAGCAAGCAAAAGCAGATAAACTCAGCCCTGATGAAGTAGTACAGGCAGCCGCTAAGTATGAAGCATTACCAGAGAATCTTATGAATGAGTTTCAAGCAAAGTGTTTTCCTGAGAAGTCAAAACAGCCAGGTGTCGCTGGTTCATTCGAGAGAATAGATATCAAAGACACAGACGCTGTAGAAGCTAAACCTGCTCCTGAGAATAAGACAGAAGCTGTCGCTCAAAAGGAAACATCAGAAGATGATGACGCAGATGCTTCAGACGACAAAAACAATGCCGGCGCTCCACTCATAAAAGGCTTAGGCAAAGGGGGTAGAAAATCTAAAGATTCACAGTATGTAAAATAAATGTCCACAAGAATATTCAAAAGACCTATCGTAGACCGCACACAACTCGATAAAGAGCTTGAAAAAGCGATATTCGAGAAGACTGCTGACTTGGAAAGGTTAGAGAATATCTTTAAGGACAAAATGGTACAACTGGAATCTGAGTACAATGCTTCAAAAGAGCAAAAGTCTAAAGATATAGCCGATCTGGAGAATGTCCTTATCTTTAAAAGACAGGAGCGTACTCATCTTGAAAAACCTTTAATCGAAAGAGAGAAGGCTGTACAAGAAAGGGAGACGAATGTTCAAGTCCGAGAGTTATTCATATCTGATAAAGAGCAGTCAGCATTTGAGCGAGAGCTTAAAGCCGATAAGCTGATATCAGATACCGAAGACTTATCAGACAGGCTTGGAGAAAAGAAACTTGACCTTGATAAGCGTGAGCAACAAGTCCTTTACAAAGAAAAAGTCCTTAAAGAGCGAGAGAATGAATATTTATTCAAAATAGATTCACTTCATTCGGAATATGCTAAAAGGGACATAGAAATAGCCTCAAAACTGGATTATCTCCGTGAGAGAGGTTACGAACTTGATGATAAGGAAGCTCAACTCAAAGTCAAAGAAAAGGAATTGAACGATAAGGATAGACAGATTGCAGACAAATACGCAACATTAGAAATCACACTTAATCACTTAAAAAAATGATACAAAGACAATCAATCAATACGAGAACAAATGGTGCTTCAAATAGCACTACAGCTCTCGCAGCGTTTGTTGATCGTAGATTCTTCTCGATTCAGAATCTTGACACAGGCGCACTATATGTGAAGTTCGGGTCAGGCGCTACAACATCGAGCTACGACATCATTTTAAAAGGTGGTGCTGGTGCTGCTGATGGTTCAGGTGGTGCAATCGTAGAAGCAGGAGAATGTGTTTATGGAGGTATTATAACGGTGGCTTCGTCGGGTACACCGAGTTACGTAGCATATGACATGTAAAAAATATGAAAACCGAAGAAGACGTACTAAAATATAATATTGCTCAACTCAAAGCAGAGGAACGAAACCTTACTATCGTTCTTCGTGGAATACAATCAGAGATTCTTAATTTAACTGCTGATAAGAAAAAGGTCATTGACAGCACAGAAGCTCTGATAGCTGATAAACAGGCAGCCAGCGAGGAATATAACTCACTCGTAAAAAGAAATGAAGACATTAAAACACAAGTCGCAGAAGCGAACAAAGAGCTTGATTCAGTCAAGGTGGAATCTAATCGTATTCGTTCAGAAATTTCTGCTGAGCGTTCTAAACTTGATGTTGAAAGAAGTCAGTTGGAAAACGAAAAAGAAACACACCAAGTAGCAGTAGCAAATCTAGTAGAAGATAAAAGAGATTTTCAAACAAAGGTCGATAGACTTACTAAAGCCCTTGAATAAACATGAGTACCGCTGCCAAAGATGTAAATAGCGTATCAACACTCATCTGTCCTTTGAATACAGACGGTGTAACTATACAGAGAGTGTATGTAGTTCCAACTACTCACGCACTTTGCATTTCTAATGGCACTACTGGAACTGATTATGGCTTCACTCGTGCTATCAAAGACGATAATGGTGTATCTGTTCTTGTGGGAGTATCTTCGGCAGATTTCACTACTCCTGTAGATATATATGCGGATAACAATGGGAATATCCTTACGAAAAGTACATAAACAATCAACATGACAGCAAATCAAGCAATCAAAGATGTAAATAGCGTCGCAACACTCGTAGGAGTTTCAAATGTAGATTACGTTACTCCTGTCACTGTTGCCGTAGACCCTGTTACTCATCGTGTTCTCACAAATACAGTCATAAGCGGTATTACTTCA
>Ga0208378_1000065_pt1 | contig 40198 bp, 54 predicted proteins | sample CryBogCBE24Aug09_FD_184556 | JGI IMG/M metagenome (GOLD analysis project Ga0208378, IMG submission 184556) | Freshwater microbial communities from Crystal Bog, Wisconsin, USA - CBE24Aug09 (SPAdes) (version 2) | ecosystem: Environmental > Aquatic > Freshwater > Lake | place: Crystal Bog...
AAGCTTGTCCTGTAGGTGTTGAAACATATTTATAATCTTCTTTTTGAACTCTATAAAAAATTCCTTCTGGGCCAGTGACCCCGCCTTCGCCCACTCCATTTACGTTTGCAAGATTTGCTGATGTTGCAGCAACTGCTGCTGTTTTTGTAGCTATATCGCCAGTGCCTAATGACATTGCACTTGACATTTCGGACAATGAAACTGTAAGTCTTTCAATTGCTTGGTTTAATAAATCTACTGCATCAACGTCATTAACTATTTGATTTGAAAACAACTCTGCTGCTTTTTGAGATGCAATTATCTCTGGTGTAAGTAATTCTTTAAGGCTCATACCGCCATTTGCAAGCTTTGTTACTAAACCAACACCTTTAAGTATATAGCCAGCAAAGTTAGATAAAAGACCAGTTAACATGATAAGAGGTCCAGCTAACGCTGCACCTATTACAAGAAAACCAAAGAAGCCTTTGAGTGGTGAAGGTAAACTACTAAACGCTTTACCGATTTTATTTGCAACACCCAAAATTATTGATCCCATTTCAACAAACTTTTGTCCAATGGGGTAAAGTGTTGCTTTAAACCCTTCTAATGCTCTTGTCCATTGTGCAGATACAGAAGATGTTGCTTGCTTCATTTCTTGATTTGCCAAGTCTGCTAACTGACTTGATGTAGCTCCTGCAACTTTTAATGCATTAACTGTTTGGCTCCCCGCCTTGCCAAAGTTGTCAATAAGAGCAGAAATACGAGCAAATTGAAACTTACCAAATAACTTTTCAATAAGTTGTTCTCTTACAAGTGGAGATAAACTCTGAAGAGAAGCTTGTAATGCTTGAATCATTTGTACTGGTCCGCCAGCACTCTTTATTGAGTTTAAGTTAATACCAAAAGACTCAAACTCTTTTACAGCTGCAGATGTTGGGGCAATTATAGATGCCATTGCAGACTTTAATGCGTTGGCAGATTGAGCTGCTGGAATTCCAGCTTCACGCATTGCAAGAAGCATGACTGCAGTATCTTTATATGTTCCGCCTAATTGTTCCATAATAGGACCAACTTTTGGAATAGCGGTTGTCATATCTGTAAGCGACATTGTTGTTTGCTTTTGAACGTCAGACAAAAAGTTAACTGCATTTGCCAAATCATTAGTACTTACTTTATAAACATTTTGCAAAGCAACAATTGCATCCGTTGCTTGCTGAGAATCAACTCCTCCAAGTTTTGACAAACGTTCTGTTTGAGTTGTTATATTAAGAAGTTCTTGACCTTGTTTACCCATAGCTGCAAAATTTGCTGCAGTTTTAACTGTTTCTGTTTGGGCTATACCCATGGTTTGTGCAATTTGAGTCCCAAGCTGGAGAACTTGTCCAGATATTTGATTAAGTTGTGCTTGTGATGGAGGAGTAAGACCTTCTCCATAAAGTCTTTGAAGTCTTGTAAGTTCTACGTTTGTTTGTTGGAATGATTTAACTGCTGCTGCACCAAACATAACCATAGGCATTGTAAGACCAACTGTTAATTGGCGACCCGCCCACTGTGTATTCTTACCAAAGTTGATAAGGGCTGTTGATCCACCATCAATAGCTTTCTGCATCAACATTGCCTTCATTGTAACAAGGTCTTCTGCTTGAGCTACTTCATTAAATGCTGTTGGGGTATATACATCTAGAAAACCCTGTTTATTTTGTATTACAACAGAGTTATTTAATTTTACTTGGGATTCTGCAAGAGCATTCATTGATGCTGTTGCTTGTCCTGCTTTTCCTGTAATTATATTGAAATAATCAGAAAGTTTTAATTTACCCGCAACAAGTGCTGTGCCAAACTTTTCAGTTTCAGAAGCCATCTTAACAGTTTGCATTGTAAACTGTCCAGTAGACAGCATTGTATTTTTAAATGCTGTCTGAGCTGCTTGTAAATCTTTTGTTAATTGCGGACCTAAACCTACGCCCGCCACACCTTTATTAAGTGCATCAACTTGTACTTGAAGGGATTTTATTTGAGCATTAACCGCAGAGAAGTCGCCAAGTGCAACTATATTTAATTCTATCTTTGCCAAGTTATGCTCTCACCCCCTGTTATTCCATTGACATAAAGCCTAAGCCTTCGCCAACTCCAAAGCCTTCTTTGGATGCAATATTTGCATTCCGAAGAGCTGCAACATCTTCTGGCTCTTTATTACCTTCTTCAAGGTCTACACCATTGATTGCTGCAAAGAACTTCATTTGTCTTTCTTCTTTTTCCCTTATTGCTTTTACCAAAGCATTAAGTTCATTGATAGAAAGATTTTCCTCTAGTTCATCAAAATTTTTCCAATGACCTAAAGAAAAAATCTCAGACTCTAAGGAGCTTAGATCTAGTTCGTCCCAACTAGAGCCGCTCCCAGAAGGTTTGGGTCTGTGAGCTTCAAACCTCCAGCAACTTCAAGAATCTTCATCATAGTAGGAGTGTCAATAACTTCCTCAAACTTGTCTTTATCAGCAAGATCTTTTCTTCCTAGACCATCTACACATATAAGTGCTGCTTCTACAAACTGGTCCATAGCATCTAGCTCTGTTTTATTTTCATCAATTCCCATGGAGTTTACAACTTCCATGAACTTTCTTAACTGTTTAATAGGCAGTGGTTTTAGAGTAATGGTTGAACCATCACTTATTTCAATATCTACTGTATCATATACTGTTGTTGCCAATTTATAGCTCCTTTGTTGTTAGTTAAATTATACCAATATAATTAGTATAAACAAACTCAGAACCCCCGCCTTTCGGCAGGGGTCTGAAATCTATATTAAGTTGTAATTTAGTATTGTTTAGAATGTGCCGTAGACACGATCAATAACAACACCATATTCTGCACCAGCGTATGCTGGATCAGAATCAGGCAAGCAACGGAAGTTCACTGGGAACACTGTTGCTGCATCACGCTTCAAAGCATGCATTGTTGTATCAATTGAAACAACACGACGTGCAACGTAGACACGCTCTTTCTGACGAGCAACTGTAGTAACAGAACCTGTTCCTACTGAAACGACTGGTGTAGCACCGCCGTTAGATGCTGGATCATTGAAAGCCTTTGATGTACCAATTTGTGCTGGAGCTTGTCCAACTGCAATAAGCACACGCTCTACTGGAGCATCTCCCAAAGCACCTGCTGCAATGTTTAATGTTGCTGCTGGAGTATCTGGAGTGCTGTTAACGTTAGAATCATTATTAAGAATTGCTGGAACGTTTACAACTGAGCCAGTTGAGTTTGCAACATAGTATGAATCCATTTGACCCCATGAGAACTGAAGGTTCTCAAGAGTTGCTTCTGTAAGTTCGGTCTTCAACAAAACTTTAAGTGTTTGCTTGAAAATACGAGCTGCGTCCAAAAGCTGATCAACCATTACTTCACCGTATGTTGGTTCATAAGAAACTTCAAGACCTGTGTTTGTGTATCCAACTTCACGATATCCGTTATTAGGATTCAAAAGTCCTGAACGTGCTGATGTGTTTGTTGGCAAAAGGGTTGTAAGATCTGATTGATATGTTGTTGGGCGACCTGTGTTATTTGAGCTGTTACCAACAGACACGAATAGAGATGCTGCACCAACGATTACGTTTTTTGTACTTGTAGCCATTTTTTATTTCACCACCTTATTTATTTTAAAAATTAAACCAAAAAATATGACGTGCTTCCTCATAGAAAATCATAGCATCAAACGGATATAACTCAAACTTTAGATATATCGCCCAGTGTTGGTTGCTGTGCCCTCATCTACTTCACGGGTATAAGTATAGCCTATGGACATGTCACCACTCATATAACCGCCCTCATCAATAAAGGGTTGGACGGGATTAGCTGATTCCAGCTTAAAATACAAGAATTTAAATGGGCTGTTGGCAGCGTGGGCCACATCATTTATATCAGCAGCAGAAAGCTCATATCTTCTAAATAGATCTGTAAGGAAGTTAATAATAGATATAATCTGTGAATTGCTTCTAGATATAATTTGCATAACCATAGATTCTTCAGAAATCCACCATTGAACCCCATAATTTTTTTGAATAATATCATAGGTTATATATGTTTTACCAGGCAAAAGGTTGTTGAATTCTGGTACTTGTTGTGACGGTACTATAGGTATTAGTGGATCAGAAAAACCATCAGCATAATAATCTTGTGGATCTAAAAGACCAACTCTTTGAAGTTCCGCCCATATAGCATTTCTTACATCAAATGCAGCTATTTTTGAATAATCTATTGTCATTTAATTGTAGCCCCTAAATCAACTTTATTTACAAGATTTGTAACTGCATTTCTTACAGCAGAAAGACTTCCTTTAGCTGTGCTTGAGTTTAATGCATTTGAAACATCATTAGCCAAAGACTCATAAAACCCAGAAGCATCCATAACTGTATTTGCTTTTGTAGTATACCATTCAAGCATATAACTAGCAAAAGCATTTTTAGTGTTGATCCCGCCTGGATGTAATATATTTACTTGTGTGCCTGGCTTTATAAAAGTTATTCCATTATTTCCCATAAAAGCTAAAACTCTTTTTGCTGAAAATGAAACAGGTGTTCCTGATTCCATAACTTCTGCCTTATTTCTAAATATGTTTCTTCTTGAAACAACTTTGCCTGTTTTTCCTGGAGTCAAAAGTTCTGGACTTATAGGTACTGGCATTTTTGATTGTAAAAAATTTGTTGATACTACAAGGTTTCCATAAAGTATCTGACTTCTTTCAACGACAAAAAGTCTGCCCGCTGGACTTCCTATTTGACCCCACTCATAAACATGGTGCATTTTTTTAGGATTAAGTCTTGCATAGTTATCAACGTCAATCACAAATCTCTCACCTGTAATTGAAAATATAGCTTTTGATAGCTGAGTTAAAACAGAAGGGTTTTTTAGTTCTTCTAATCCGCCCAGCCAATCTGCTAGATCTGAGCCTATTTGAGCTGCATTAACCTCAAGCTTGACTGTCATCTTGGACTTCACTTCTTAGAAGAACTGCTTCATAATAAGCAATTTTTCCAAATGGGTCTAGGACAGCGTGAGAAGCAGTAACTTCAAAAATAGTGTCTGGCTTATCATATTTATCTACTTCAACAAATATTTGTTCATTTGTACTTGTTCTAATATTGGTGACACGCCAACGCTTGCTAAGCAATTCAAACCCGTACATTTTAAGCTGCATTTTTTCATCATAAGTTAAATCAGAACCCCTGCTAAAAGATTTATTATCACTTCTAGTTGAAGCACCACGCATTTTAACTGGATCAACTTTACACTGAACCGTTCTATCATATAACCATTGACGCTTTATGGCACCCGTTGAATCTTGAACATTTTCTTGTATGTAGATATCTGCCTTCATATTAAAAACAGAGCCAGTAAAAGATCCATTTGTCTTTGATGTAAACATTAGATTATCACGATATTTGCTTTACGGTATTGATCAAGTATATTGTCTACAACAATATTTCCTGTACCGTCAAAAGCTCCGCCGCCCATTTCAAATGAAATTTCACTGAGGTTAACTTTAGACAAATATTTATTTCTCCAGTTATAATCGTTTGAAAGAATATCTTGAATTAAAAGCATGGAAGCAAGCTTTATATCTTCTGGGACATACTTATAACCCACTTGACCAACAAATCTATATAAGTATCCATCTCTAAAACGACCATACTCATAAATCTCTGGGTCCATCTCGTTGTTCCAGCCATCTGGCCAAGCTGGGTACCATATTCTAACTTGGTATCCTGTTGGACTTATTTCAGTATTGTATCCAAATGTATCGTAAACTGGATTTTGAGTTCCATCATAAACCAATATTTGGTTTTCCCAAATTTGATCAATTCTTAACATTCTTTCTGTCAATTGGATTGTATTGCCACCAATTGCATATATCTCTTGAGCACCATAATAAGTATAAAACTTAATGCCCGTATATCCTTCAATAATAGTTCTTGCAACTTTTTCTGCACTGACAATAGATTTTGGATCCATATAATTTATTTGTGATGGGATTGAACCAAAACCTAGAAAGTCTATAGTTTCTGAAACCGTAGAATATGGAGTTTCGATGGAGTAGAAATCAGTTTGAACAGTTGAGACACCATTTACTGTATAACTCCATCGAATTTCCAAAGTTCTGTTAATATTTGTTATTGCGGGGGTAAGCAAGAAAGAATAAACACCAGCGGGGTTTTCATCCACGGCATTAAGTCCCGAAAATCCTGTTATTGGATTTGCATCATTATCAGCATCATATATTGACAATGTTGGAAGGCTATCCGCTTGGGCTAGAACTCCATTATTAAAGACTTCTAGTTGTATCTTTTCCTGACTATTAGTGTTGATTGTTTGCAATCAGAACACCCCCTATTTTTTATTTATGCGTAGTATTCCTGAGCTTCTCTCGGGGTAGCAATACGGAACCCGTCCTGAGTATCAAAAATCTTTTGAGCATCTGTTTCTGACATTGCAACAAATGGGTGCTCTTGAGAAAACTCAAAGCCCATTGTTTGATATGAATGATTATTTCTTTCCATTTTTACAAGGATCTGATTTGCTGCTTTTGACATAATCTTACTTTCTCTCTTTTTCTTCTCGTTCTCTGGAATCTCAATATCTTGCTTTTCTGCATTATCAAACTTAGCATACATCTGCCAAGTGATGCCCTCTTCTTCAAGAGCTGCAATGATTTCTTGTTTTGACTTTAATCCTTGAGTTTCAATAGCAAAAGAATCTGCTACTTTTCTCAACTCACCAATTTTTAATTCTGTAAATGACATTTGACTTCCTCTCGTCATTGTTAATTATATCAGAAAATGGCTAAGGGAGCTACCTAAGTAACTCCCCGCCTTGCAACTAATTAAAAATTAGTATGTGTTTCCGTTTTGTCCACCTGTTACATTGGCGCCGTTAATAGCGGAACCGAATGAAGGAGAAGACATAGTAGAACCTGCAACCTTAACGTTCTTGACGATAACGTGTGCATCGTAGTTTTCCATTACGCAACCAACACGAATGAATAGTGTGTATTCAATTGTGTCTTTCTTTGGCTGGAACAAACGATAGACTGTTACATCACGCTTGATACCGATGATAAAGTTCTGTGGGAATGTCAAGTGGACATCACCATGGTAACCTGAAGCACCAGAATAGTCTCCTGCTACGGTCTCGTTGATCAACGGAACGTTGATAACTGGGATACCGAATGCAAAAGGAGTTACTGTTCCTGGACCACCATCGTTAGCTGCAACATCACCACGGATGATACCTGAAGCGATATCAAATGGGTTTGCTGAGCCAGCGTTAGCTGTCAAATTGAACAAGTAGTCCTGAACCAAGTTCGATCCTGTGAAGAAGCGAAGTTGATTACGGCGTTGCTTGTACTTACGTGGAAGGGTCTTAATAGCTTGGTTAAAGACTGTTTTATCAAGTCCGTATCCATTAGCGTCTACAACGTGTGCGTTGTTAAGAGCCAATGTGCGGAAACCTGCGAAAGCTGACATCAAACCTGAACCAGTTCCAGTACCGTTAATAAGGGTATCCTCAATATCGTTACCAGCCTGGGTAGCCATAAGACGTGCAATGTGATCCTCTAGATCTGGACCCTCAATATTGTCTTCAAGAGACTCTGCTGAAAGTTCCCAGTCAAGACGGAGCTTGCGTGTTGTAAGAGATACTTTGTTGAATGTAGCATTTTGTGCAGAGAAAGTTGTAGTATTAGCGTTTGTATAGCTATCGCCACTTGCCACGAAGTTACGTGGGTTGTCTTCCTGTGCAACTGTCATGATACGCTGTCCAACTGCAACACGATCAATCTCGGTTGTGTTTGAACGCATACGGATTGTACGAGCTGCCTTAGCAAGAATTGTAGCATCCCACATGTAATCCAAGAAGCGATTAGCTTGATCTGGATATAGGAGTCCGTTACCTGAAAGGGTAGCAGAGTCTGAAGATGCATTGACTGCTGAAGAACCGAGGTCCGTAGTATCAATTACTTTTTGTAGAAGTTCATTACTCATTTTTATTTCACCACCTTGTTTTTTCTGTATTTTTATATATTACTAGCACTGAGGAAAGCGCCTTGCCATATACTTTGTTTTGGTTTTGTTTGACCCATTGGAGCTTCTACCCCAATGGACTTCTGTACTGCAGTAGCTGACTCAAAGCCCTTGAGCTGATGATCAACATATTCGATCTTTTCGAACATATCAGTTACTGACTTACTCAAAGTTTCGTACTTTGCAACGATTTCATCATTTGCCTTTTGAATATCCTCATATCCCTTTGACAAACGCACCATCTCTGCACGTGTTTCATTGACAATATTGTACATGTCCTGAATTGTTGCAGCATGTGTTGCATAGTTCTTCTCAATAGACTCACCAAAGAAGGTCTTGAGGTCGCTGACCATCTTTGTCAAATCAAGTGCATCTTCTACCTCAGAGATTGATACGGCCTTTTCAATGCTGGTATCTTCTGCAGTTTCTGAAACAATTGAAACTTCTTCGGCTGGAGCCTCTACATCAATTGACTTCTCAATTGTTGCATCTGTATCTTCTGCCATGTTGTTACCTCCTTCGTTGAGCGAAATATCATCACTCTTTTTAAGCCCGTCCTCAAACGAGACTTTCTTTTTGCTATTTTGATCAGGATAAAGATTAATGGTAGCATTGCTATCAATTACATTTCCCGCCAAACCTGGAGATGCTGTCTCCGTTGCTTCGTGTGCTGATGTTGGTGCATCATCTTTCTTAAAATAAGAATCAATTACTTTTTCAATTGCTTCAAACTTTTCTGAATCTGCTTGCTCAACCCAACCAATATTTTCCATTGTTGCATCGCATACAACACAATCTTTTGTTGTTGCTGTATCTGTTGATGCAATCTCATCATTCTTACACCAGAAAACATTCTCTAATGTTATTCCTTCAATCATACCTTTTACAAATGTACTTCCATCTGTGTTTTTTTCAATAGAAAAAAAGTTTGCAAGCTGATTTGCTGGTGAATCTACTAATGATAATTCATGCAGATCATAGTCATGGATAACTCTGCGAGTTTCTGATTCCCCGTCAACTTTTTCCATCTTTGCATCATTTATGTTACCGCCAATAGAAAAACCTGAATAGGTTCCATCTAAACATTTTTCCCATGCATCCTGTGCGCCTTTTGAAATATAGGCAGTTACATAAACTCCATTATATTTCTTTTGTGTTTCTGGATCAAAAAATGTATCGTGCTTAAATTTAACCATTTTACCAACTGCTGTTGGTCCGTGCATTTCACGAATGTTTCCTCTGAATCTTTCAAAAGCTTTCTTATTTGCATCTGCAGTAACAATATCACCATGACGATCAACGTTATCTAGTGAAGCAAAGCCAGACACCAAACGCTTCTCTTTATCAACCTTTGTGATAGGGAAATGAAGAGCTGTAGAAGATTCGCTGTTTTGCCAGTACGTTTTTTGAATGTCCATATGTAAATAAATAATATCAAGTTTTATAAATAAGTCATAATTTAACTGATATTTTTTATAATTCCTGAATTGATCTGAATGACCTTTTTTACATCCGAGCCCTCTGGTTGATAAGGTGTACTTTCTTTTGGAGGGGTTGGTGCTCCTGGATCATGGTCTTCTATGTTTGCAACATATGGCGTGACTATGTGTGAATCTGGGGTAACATTTGGACTAGCCATTGAATTATGGGATGCAAGTCCACCCGTAACAAATCCCATTATTGGGTACATCAAATGGGCAATATCACGCTGAAAGCCAGTAGCTGCCCAAGCTGAGATCGCACCTACAAAAGCTATCCCGAGCTGTTTTGCATCGGATACACTAAATTTAAAATGATGTTTTAAGCTCATAATGAACCCTTTAACTCATCATAAATAATTTGTGGAAGCGGTCCTGTTACTTTAATGTCCTGTTTTGCTTCATATTTAACTAATGCTGACTGGGTTTGTTTATTCATAATTCCTGTAACATAATTACTTGGAAGAAGTCCCGCCTTTAATAAAGCTTTTTCTACTGCCATAACTGCATCATTTTTTTGACCCAAATTGAATGCTGTTGTGCTTGTTGGAAATGGAGGTGCCACAAATACTGTGGGAGAAGGAGTTGGCGTTGGTGTTGTGCCACTTGTTGTAATTGGAGTGCCATGTAAAGCTGCTGCAGCTCCCGCTGCTGCTGTCCCAGTAGCTGCCACGCCTGCCGTTGCCTTCTTGCTTGTAACACCCTTTGAAACAGGTTTTAATGGCACTGGATACTTAGGTCTTACAATTGCCATAACATAAAGATAGGGGCGATGTTCTCTATAGCATCCTCCACCATTTGCAGCAGCACTTGTATTTTTATCAGTTGTATTAAAACCAATTGTTGTTAATCCGTCTGGAGATGCTGATTCAATTATTTCAACGTGTTCTGCTACGCCAGTACCCCAGCTAAAAAACACCAAGTCGCCTGGTTGTCCTTGATATTTATTTACAACTAAACCTTGTCTTTGAAACCAAGCTAGCCCTGCTGGGCAATATGCAAATCCTTTTGGAGTTTGTGCAGCAACTAAATGTGATAATCCAACTTGTGCAAAGCACCAAGAAATACCCATAGCACAATAACTTGCATTAGGAACACCATACCAAATTCCATATGGGTTTTCATTCATAGGTCCTTCAACAAAACCTATTTGGCTTCTAGCAACATTTAATACATCTAATGCTGTTGCCATTTTTAGTTACCTTCTTGTGGACCCTCGCCCTTTGCGTTCCGAGCGGTGCCCATTTTATCAGGAGCGTTTAAAGTTCTATTTTGATCACGTGTTTTATTTCCACTTGCATCAGATGCTGCATCTTGTGCTGCTTTAGGATTAATAACTAGCACTGCATCACCGCCTTCAAGTGGAGCCATTCCACGACGTGCACGAACTTCGTTAGGAGTAATAACTTGATCCTTTAGATATCTGTCATCAATACGAGATTGAGTTTCTTCATCTGTAAGTGCAAGTTCATTAAATCTTAAAACAAACGCATCAGTAAATTCTCTGATAATCAAGTTTATTTTAAATTCTAGCTCTTCTTGACGTGGACGGCATACTTGCTCTTTAAATGTTTTATCAGCATCTTTAGCATTTGCCAACGATACGTTTGCTGGCATGCCCAACTTAGATACTGGAACACGGTGAGAAAGAAGAATACGGTCTCTATTTTCTACTGCATAGTTTCTGAATGAAGAGTCTTGTATTCCCGCCTCAATTGGCTCCATGTTGAATTCAACACGGCCTTGCTCGCCATCTGAAGGAAGCGGGATATAAAGAGTTCTATGGTTTCTACCCTTTAGGCCAGTCTGGAAAAATTCAAGCAGTTTACGCTCTGAGTCAGCAGTAAGTTTTGCACCTTTAACAGTAATGATATAACGTGGTACAGCTTTATTTTCAAAGTAATCCAGGTTGAAGCGTTGAGCGAATTCATCACCTGCAACCGCATTCTTTGCTGATAATACGTCTGGTACTCCATAGTAGGTATTTGACGGAGTAAAAACTTTAAAGTGAATTACTTCGTTTGGCTGGGGATCAGTACCTATCTGATCTGGGGTCTCGGTGTCACCGAAGTTTCTAAAAAATGTATAACGGTTATAAACAACTTGAACAAAACCATCACGGTGACGACGGATTCTCATGGTTGTTGTAGGAATATGCCCAATGTAGCCAATCTTGCCATTTGTTGTACGACCAACTTCAAGGTAAGCATTTCCAGTTGACTCTAAATCAATAAAAACCTTTTTCATTGTTTCTGTAAATGAATCATCAGAGTTCATTGACTCCAGATAAGAACGAAGCTCTTCTTTGTAACCCTCAAGCTTTGAACGCAACTTGTCAAGCTTCTTTGGATTATCCATGACTTCTTCAATTTTTGCAGTTGTAGCCCAGGTGTTATCAAACTTATACCCCAGACCTACTACGTTTGCCGCTTTAGCATTTACTGCAGAGTGATGATATGGAGAAATATCATATAGTTGAGCCAAGTACAAAATGTTATATGGAGGCTGAACAATTTGGAAAAGAGAATATCCTGTAAGGTCAAGTGGATCTAATTTCTTAGATTTTGCATCACCAACACCAGTAAATGACTTTTGCATTCTATTTACTTGACGACGAAAATTAGGACTTAATCCATCTGACTTCTTAATTTCATCCCATGTAGCATTAAATGGATCACCGAAGTCATGTTCTATTGTATGTGATGGAGAATCAAGTTTTACTGTGATCCCGCCCTCATCTTCATCCATGCTGTCGTCAATAGTTAAATTAGCCAAGATTCATCTCCCTCATCTCTTTTACATAATCCATCATTGCTGGAAGGTCATGCTCATCTGGCACAAGACCCATTTCTAATCTTTGTCTTTGTTCTGCCAACTCTTCGTCTGTGACTGGTCTGTGACCCGCCATGAACATTGGCTTACCTTCTTCTAAACCATAATGCTTTGCAGCATCTTTAAGTTTTTTAATCTGTCTGATATCACCTTTAACGGCGGGGATACTCAAATAAGCCCCTTCTTCATCCATGACAACCTTGCCATCTGGCATCTGCCAAATATAAAGTCCCCAATTGACCTCATCAATTGGAGTTATCTGCATAGGTTTAGTAGGTTTCATATATGAATAATACCACTATATATGGCTAAAGCACAAAAAATGAACATGCTAATGCCATATTTTACTTGTTAAGCATTATTTGTGGGATGTGTATATGCCAAAATTGGCTGACCGCCATTATAATCTGTACTTAAACCAGAGAACTCAGACAAAGTACCCAAAGAATTTGAAGCAGACTGGGCATTTCCTATAGAGCTTCCAAATACTGTAGAAGTTGAATAGGGGAAATCTACTTGTGCTACTGTTGCAGTCAAGAAACTAAGATATCTATTTTGTACACTTCCTACAGACAGAGCATTTGGATATATTGATAGATAGCCAAATGTTCCCCTAGAGTACTGGGTTAAAGTTTTATCCCCGCCCAAATAAATAGTGCTTGAAGTTGGAGTAGAATATATACAAACAATATGATAAGCTTCACCCTGAATTAAATATCTTCCGCTAGAGATATCAACACCATTTACATATACATTCTGAAAGCCGTTTTGGTACATCCCGCCATCTTGATTAAAATAAACAGATGCTTTTGTTCCCAGAGTATCCAGAATGTATTGAACTTTTGATGTACTAAAGTCATCATATCTAAACCAAAACTCTATTGTTTGATACAAGGAAGTTTGCTGTTGAGGGTATATGGCTGCAACTGAGTTGCTTCCATCTATAGTTGTGTCTAACTTAATTCCAAAATTTTCAGATCTTGCAAGAATGTTAAAAGAATTATTTTTAATAGCATATGTGTCTCCCGTGTAACTACCTTGTCTTGGAGTTAATGCAAAAGCTCCCATGTCTGAATATATAGAAAGGTCTTTATAAACTCCAACAACTAAGTTATCAATTCTTGGGCGATATTTTTGAGATGCATCTGAAGTTGAAATAGTTACTCTTACCAACATGTTTGGATAAACTGCAGAAGAACTGTCTGGAAATTTTATTACTGGATACCCATTTTCTATTTGATACCATGTAGAACCATTATCTTTTGAAAATTCAACTTTTATAAAGTCCCCGCTTACAGCAGAAGAGCTATCTGGCATACCTGAGTCCCACGCTACTTTTACTCCAGAAATTTTAGACAGGCCAGAAGATGGAACTGTATATAGCCAAGTACCCGATGAAGACTGAGCTGTTAAAGTTTGATTTAAAGTTAAACCTGTTGAATCAGCAACTAATGTTGATGTAACTCCTAAACCATAATCAGCTGAATTTCTAAATTCTTTTTTAAATGCAAACATTGTTTCAGAATCTTTAATATCAAAAAAGAAACCACTAGTTTGTCTTACATAATTTTGCGGGGCAGAATCATTTGTTCCCCATACCATATGTGATCTAATAGTATTGGTAGAAAGTATATAATCATAAAAAGCAAGGTTATTAATTACAAAAATGTCTGGTGAAGAAGCTGGGCCCATTTTATAAAAGAAATTTGAAGCCATTGTAGCTGTATCTGAAAAAACAAAATTAGACGAAACATTTACTGGATTCCCAGGTATGGAGTTCACAGAAACATTTATTGCACCATTGTCATAAGATAAAAATACATGTAATTGAGAGTCCCATGACTGAATTTGTTTGTATGTGGTATAAGAAAGAACTTGAGATGTGACTGCATCTTTACCATTTATAGTAAAATAAATTTTATCATTATCAGCAAATGCCTGTGCCACTATATTGCCTTGATATGAAGTTGAAAACAATGTATTTAATTGTGTCGGGGCTTGATTAAATGATAGCCAAAATTCTATACCAAATTTAAGATTTTCTGTTCCATTATAGAACATATTATATACGGGAGTTCCAAGTGCACTTATCTCTGAATTGGATGTTATCTCACATCCCGCCAATTGATTGTCATAGTTAGACAAAGTTGTTAATGGCAAAACATCTGTAAAATTGGGAGACCCAATTGTAAAAGCAGCATGGTTACCATATTGAGACACATCTTGTAATGTAAAAGAATTAGTTGCAGCATTATAATTTGGTTCGTTGGCAAGCCAATCTTGATATGTCTGATATTCAAGCAAAATGGTGTTATAAGTTCTTAGCCCTGATGTACCATTCAATGGCCAAAATGCTATAGGATTATCTCTAAGAACTACTTGTTTATATGACATATAACCTATTATACCTGTTAACTAGATTTATTGACCTGTTATGGCTTTTACTTCTTCTTCTGTTAAGCCTAATTTAGATAATTTTGATTGTGCTGAAGCTAGTGCATCTGCTTTTGCTTGAATTTCCGCCGCTTCTTTTTCTTGTCTAGCAGCTATATCATCTGCCATTTTTTGCATTGCGGATATCTCATCTGGAGTAAGATCTCTTTCCGTAGTTTCTCCTGTGGTGCAATCGTGCTCTATTACTGTTCCCATTTTTTCTCCTTATTTATTAGAAATTCCATATAGACTAAAGCTTGTATACTGTGCAAAACTATAAGTTGCATTGTAATGAATAGAAAAAGTTATGCTTGTAATTGGACCATTATTCATCCACCTTGTGCACCCTATATTCATTTGGTTATTAAACCCGAAAGTTTTGTATATAATACTTTTAGCCCCAGCGTCCACGTACTGTGGTATATACATGTAAAAACTTTGAAAAGTTCCTGTTGCAGAAGTTGGTGTTGGAGTTCCTGAACTTCCTGGTATTCCAGCTCCTCTTATAGAAACGCCATAAGGATACACGCCCACATAGTTTCCTGTTGGATAAAAATCTGGCTGTTGCATATACTCTGAAATATAATAATCAGATGTAGTATCTGTATTTAAAGTATAAGTTAAAGTAGCACCATTAGCAGTGTCATTTCTTACAGAAGCGATTACCTTCAAATCTCTATATGTTTGGGGGATATTATTAAAAACAATAGTTTGGGCTTTATTTGAACCAACTGTTATATTTGATATAAGACTATGAGTAGCCATACTATATTACCCCAAACAAAGCTATCTCGGTACCCGCATCAAAGTATGGATTACCGCTAAAAGTTAAAGATGTTATTGCTGCAGTATTTAATAAAGTATATACACCTGCAAATAATGGCGCTGAAACAGTAGTTTTGCTTTGTGATGACAAATTTCCACCTAACTGATCAAGCAAAAAAATTTTATTATAATTAGAATTTGAATAATTTGGAAAACAAAAAAAACTAGTCATTGGATAATTTAAATCTGGAGCTGATAAACTCAAGAGACCCGAAGAATTAGAATAATAAGCAATATTTGTTGTATTCGTAGGGTAATTTGGCTCTGGTATAGATTTTACTCCAGGGTTCGCTCCTTGAAAATAATTATTTATATAAAAAAGGTTTGTAGTATTACCTGCAGTAGAATTTGTTGTAAAAGAATTTAAAGTTACCATTAAATGTTTATATTTTTGAGGTATATTTGAAAAAGTTATTGTGGTTGTAGATCCTGAAACTGAAACAAATTTATTTGCAATTGGAGTGTAGGTAGGCAAGTTTAGAGTCATGCTTACTTTATCCCATACAGATCTATAGTTGATCCTGCTGTAAAATAATTAGAACTTGGTTGCGGTGTTACTGCAAAATTTAAAGAAGTAATTGGATTGCTATCAGCTACATATATAGACTCTTGCTCTATAAAAACACCTGTTGATGAATTTACGTGACCGCCCCAAATATGCATGCTTTTAGTAATAATTGAAGATGTATAATTAAAAATATCAATATTTAAAGTTATAAAAGCATTTGAATCAGATGTCATAGCAAGACTTGAAAAATTATAAGTATTATATGTTGCAGAATTACTTGAGGTTGAACCGTAATTATAATATGATAAATAATCTAGGTAGCTACCATTTGCTGGCTGACTATTCCACCATATAGCTGATGTATTAGGTTGACCTGCAGAAAAAATTACTTTTAAATGATTATATGTTTGGGGTATTGAATTAAAAGTCAGTACACCTTGTGACCCATTAGATGACAAACTACCAATTTTATAAAAATTGCCCACAAATGTTTTTCTAGAAGAGTCTACTGAACCTGGTATAGGAGTATTTATAGGCATTAAACTATATCTCCAATTACCGTAAATGTTGGTGTAGATCCTCCTACTAAACAAATTATTGTTGCAGAAGAATACTGCTGTCTTGTTACGGGAGAATTAGTTGTTTGTCCTGTTGAGGTCAATGTTACATTTGAAGCTCCCACTATAGTAACAGGTTGCGTGTTTTGTTGTTGAATATTTATAACTTGCCCTGCTGAAAATACAGAAACGGGAAGTGTTGCAGTTATAGCAGAAGATGAATTTGTAAATCCTACAAAGTTACCAGTGTCGCCTGAAGCAAAAGTATATGACGTTCCTGACTGTGTCGTTACCGATGCTGATGGAGGAAATCCAGTTATTCCTTGTAGACCTTGCACCCCTTGTATACCCTGGGGGCTTTGTACGCCCTGAATTCCCTGTGGACCTTGCGGACCTTGTGGACCCTGCAAACCCTGAGCTTGCTGATACCCATACCCTTGTAAGCCTTGAGCTCCTTGTGTGCCCTGAACAGTTCCCACTGAATCCCATGTTGTTCCAGTCCAAACCCATGTTCTACCGTTATAATAGTAAGTAGTAACATTTGGTGTTAATCCAGTTGTAGGAAAGTTGATAGCCATGATACTCCTATTATACTATGATTTTGCTTTATTTAATATAAATGGTTTTGTCTAAAAATCACTTATATTTATCTATTTGAGCTTGAATTTCTGTAGTAATCTGAACCCAACTATTTTCCCTAATGTCCCATAAATAGCTACTGCCGTCATTTGGCATGGGTGTTGTTGGCTCTGTTATTTCTATCCACTTATTGTTTATGGAATCATATGCATAATTTTTGCCATCTGCTGGTGGTTGATCAGAAACTAGTTCTGACGCCCCGTCAATTTCAACCCATTTTTCTTGAACTGGTGCCCAAATATAATTTTTACCATCATTTGGCTTTTCTATAGCAAGTTTCCATAAAAATGTTTCTTTATCAATTACATAAGGAAAATTTGAATCTGGTTTAGGAGGAATAAAAGCATCATTAACTTCATCATATGTATATCCAGGCCCTGCATAATTTTTTCTTATTGCTATACCCCCATCGGGTTTACCATCAGAGCCATAATGTATATTTCCTATTGTATTATATGAAGTTTGTAGCCATTTACCATCTAAACCTAAAGACTTGATAAATGCTAAACCATCGCTTTCAGTTTTAGCGTCGTCATTGCTTACTACAATTACTTGTGTAACAACGTTATTATTATCAATTTGTGCAAAATGTGCCATTAGAAAGTTATACTCCCTGAACTAGTAAATATATAATATCTTATACCATTTGAAACATTTGTGGTAAAAGAACCAGTAGCTGTTGAAGCTGGAGGAAAATTTGATGGATATGAAAAAACAATAATACCGCTAGATCCTGCAGTTCCAGGATTTCCTGGCAACCCGCCGCTTCCAGTATTTACTCCAGGCTGATTGGTATTCGGTTGACCACCTACACCCAAAGTTCCACCAACCGAAGGAATGCTTACTCCTGAACCCACACTTCCGCTTGTTGCACTCATATTATAAAACACTTGTGCAAGATAAGAAATTAAATTTCCGCTTCCATCATATGAATAGCTTGTATAAACTTGTGGTGCTTGTATAATACCTACTTGTCCTAAATATGTAAATCCATTTTGTGTTGAATTTCCTCCTCCACCCGCATTTGAATTCGCATAGCCTGGGGTAGATGGAGCTGAGTTATTAATACCTGGATTTAAAGCTGGGTTAAAATATGTTGTTATCTGAGAAGTTGTATTTTGTGCGGTTGATGCAGCAGCTCCACCCGCTCCAACTGTAAAAGTTATTGTTTCTTTTTTTAAAACAGGTTGATTTAAAAACTGTGTATACCCTCCGCCGCCGCCACCGCCGCCTTGATATTGCCAATACTGATATTGTGTAAAAGAATAACCTATATATAAAAATGTAGAGGCAAAGTTTACATATTCATTTGCTCCACCACTACCTCCACCTAAAGCATATATATTTAAAGGTATTATTTTAGAAGCAGAAGCAAGAGATGATGCAAAACGAGCCATTATGCAATATCCCCAGATATCCACCAAGTGTCTGTAGCTATTTTGACGGCGGTAGCACCTGAGTATTGCGTTCTTAATAATGGAGCTGCTGGAGTAGTTGAAACAGAAGTTATAGTTGTTGTCCCTGGTGTTACTGCAGTAAAAGTTGTTTGTCCTGTGCCTAACTGAACTACTGTTAATGAAGTACCTACAGGATAAGGAACTGAAGCATTAGTTGGAATTAATACGTTATTTGCAGAACTATTATTTGTTGTAATAACAGATGCAGCATCAGAAAGAACGGTTGTATAAGAAACAGTTGATCCTGAATTTTCTGAATTTATTGAATATGTAATTACTGGTGCGGTTAATGTTAAACCTGCAATAGTAGAAATTTTTTGTCCTGAAGGAATATCGGTTGTGCCTAAAGTTGGTGTTGAATATGAAACACCTGTGTTACCTTGAGTTCCTTGTGCGCCCTGTAATCCCTGAATTCCTTGTCCCGCATATGCCCCATTAAGACCTTGCAGCCCCTGAAAACCTTGACTTCCTTGCAGACCTTGGAAACCTTGTAATCCCTGTAAGCCTTGTAGACCAGATTGATTATTATAAGATTCAAACCATTCTGTTCCGTCCCAAATATAAGTTTTACCTGTATTAGAATTAACCCATCCTTCCCCAATAATTGGAGAATTTGGGGCAGATGAAGATATTACATAGCTTGCAGCTATACCTTGAATGCCCTGTAATCCTTGTGGCCCTTGCAGACCTTGTGAGCCTTGTGCCCCTTGTAATCCCTGTGGACTTTGTAATCCCTGTGTGCCCTGTAATCCTTGTGGCCCTTGCAGACCTTGTGAGCCTTGTTGCCCCTGCAAACCTTGTATTCCCTGTAAACCCTGAGTTCCCTGAATTGCAACACCATTTGACTTAGCCCAATTTATTGGGTCTACGCCAACAACAATATTTTCATCATGTGTACCTGAACCTTCTTGTGCAACCATAATCCATGTTGTATCAAGATTTGATCCTGCAGTTCCGCCATATACAGCTAAAAATACACCTGCTTGAATTTGTGTTGCACTTGCAAAACCATCAAAATCTGTTGCACGAGTTAATTTCCAATAGTGTGTTGAATCACCTTGTGACAATGTATAAACACCATTTTGTTTTGGATCAACTTGATCTTTAACAAGAATTCTATCGCCAGCATCTGCTACAACTGGTGTATATCCATCAATTGTTAATGCACCATATGTTGTTGCTGTAAGAGTGGCACCTTTTCCGTACCCGCCGTCTGCACCTAAAGTTGTTCCTGCTGCATAAACTGGTGAGTTTGGAAGAGCTCCTGTTGTTGCAGCTTCTACTCCATTAATTGCAATAGATGGACCTGCTGGGCCTATTATTCCTTGTATACCCTGTATACCCTGCAAACCCTGTGGGCTTTGTATACCTTGGGTTCCTTGAACGCCCTGGTTTCCTTGATTTCCCTGAAGCCCCTGTTGTCCTTGTAAACCTTGAGACCCTTGTGCCCCTTGTAATCCCTGTGGACTTTGTAATCCCTGTGTGCCCTGTAATCCTTGTGGGCCTTGTAAACCTTGTGTTCCTTGTGGTCCTGGATGAACATCAACATATGCACCAATATCTTCAGCCAATGCCTGAATATCCCTAGGTACATTTGGTGTATCTGTAAGGGATGGATATCTGAACAAATGCGGAGATTCAGTATATTGTGTCATATGCTATAAGTATACCAAATTAGCGGAAAAATGCTAATATTTTTAAACAGGAATAGACAGGTTATGTTCTACGGCTTTGCGATATTGTTCTGATATATCTTGTGTCAAAAGGGATTTAAAGGTCTCTATTGACTCCTCCCGCCGTCCTACGTACCATCCAGCGACAGCCTTCTCGAACTCTAGGCAATACTTTCCTAAATACTCTACATCTAATGGAAGTTTATTTAATCTGCCACCAGAAAAAACTAGACCAATTTCTGACATAGTGTAACACTCTTGCCACTTCTGAGTTCTTTCATAATATCTAGCCAACAAGAAATATGCTTCTGGTCTTTGTGGATTATAGGCTATTGCTTTCTCCAATAAATTTCTGACAGTATGTGTTCTATTTTGTTGACCATCAAAACAAATTGAAGATCTGATTAAAGACGCATATACATGTTCTGGATGAGTGTCATACCCATATTCTGCAGTTCTTAAATAGAAAGAAATTGCAGCAGCTGTCTGACCAATCTTTTCATATTCATTTGCAATCAATGTATTAAGAACTGGATCAAATGAATTACTTGATAATTTAGTTATAAGTTCATTAAGCATTTATTGCCTCATCAATCAATTCATTAACTAAATTTGCGGGGACATTAAGAATAAATGCTGCATTATCAACAAATCCAAATGTTAATAATAAGTCACCATTATATATGGCAGCACCAGAACAGAATTCAATCTGCCCGTCCAAAAATGACCAAACTTCTGGAGACATGCCAATCAGTGTAAAGTTATCATCCCAGACACATAATCTATGGCGGTATGTTCCATTTTTCTGACCTAGATAATTTTTAAATAACACTACTTCGTGAGTTATGGCTATATAGTAATTATTCCATCTAATTACTTGAGACCCGCCTCTTTGATCAAAGTTATCAAATCTACTTGTATTTAAAGATATTTGAGATGAGGCATTAACACCTTCATATGCTTGAACAACTTCTGTAGGATTAGTCCATTTAATATATTGATAATCTTTGTCAAGAATTGGCATCCAGTTCTTTTCACAATATGATGTTTCATCAATTGGGGCGGGAATTCTTACACGAGATACTTCTTTACAAGTCCAATTATCCTTATCAATATTTAATTCTGATAATTCCGTTCTACCTTGACCATTAGTAGTAGTATCTCTTCTGACTCCCGTCGCATAATACTTATTATTCCATTTTACTAGACGGGCATCTTCTAATCCAACAAATTCCCATATTGGTTCATGTAGATTTAACATCTCAATTTGACAATAGTTAATTATATTAAGATCTGAGTCCAAACGGCATAGGTAATTTGTTGTTCTAAGATGTTGGTCTTGTTCTGGATGTAAATAGCTTAATGGACCCCATATGCTTGGAAATCTTTGATCATTTTCAGCATGATATAGGGTATAGTTTATATGACGTAATATGCAAAGTAAATCACCATTATCATCTATAAATATAGATGGATTCATTAAACCAGTCCCGTCAGTTATTTCGGGCGGGATTATTAATGGCAATAACTTACCACCGTTTGAAACGGATCTTTCTACAAGATTCATTTATTGAGTATATCCTATCTAGTATGCTTTTGTAAAGTTATTATCCGCCTACCGCAGATTTTAAATATCTAATTACTATTGCTCCAGAGTGACCGCTGTTGCCAATTGAGCCGCCTTGTCCTCCACCACCAGTGTTTGATAATCCATTACCATATCCATTTGTGCCAATTTTTCCACCACTAGCTGGAGTTCTTCCGCCGCCGCCTCCGCCTAAATAATAAACTCCACTTACGTTTTGACCAATCCCCACAATTTGGCAAATACTTGAATAAGAAGAAGTTCCACTTCCTCCATTTCCTGCTGTTCCTGAGCCACCATTTGTGCCTGTTGTGCTCATTCCGCCGCCTCCGCCGCCGCCACGTAAATTAACATTTGTAGATTTAAATCCTGATCCGCCAGAATTTCCACCTCCGCTGCCTGGAGATCCACCAGGGTTTGTTCCTGAGCCAGAACCTCCAAAACCACCAGCTCCAGATCCTGCAGGTGAACCTCCTGAACCGCCTGAACCCGAGCCACCGTTGCCTGCAGAAATTATTGTACTATTTGAACTATTATTTACAATAGATGAAGAATCAGACCCACCAACACTTATACTATAAGTATCTGATGGCATTGCTACAGTTGAATAAACTACTCCGCCGCCGCCTCCGCCTCCTCCAGAAGCGTTGTTATAACCACTACCGCCACCGCCTACAGTTAATATATCAGCAGTTAATGATCCTCCAGATACTGTAAAAGTGTCTGCTCCAGTATTTTTATAAGCAGCATAATAATATGTGCTATCAGAATAAACTGATGCACTTCCTGTATTAACTGTTATTGAACTTCCGCCGCCTGAAGAATGACCCAAGTTAGCTGATTGAATTATCCCTAATGGTATTTGCATTTAAATTCCTATGCTATAAAACCAATTACGGTAAATGTATTTGTTCCTGTACATATTACTGAACAAGCAGCATATTGTGCACCTGTTTTTGGGGATGATGCTGTTGCACCTGTAGATGTAATTGTAACTCCACTAGCTCCAGAAATTGTTACTTGTCCCGCCCCGATTTGCTGAACATTAAACCAGTCACCCGTGCTGAATGTAGATGCGGGTACTGTGACGTTTGTTCCTCCTGATGCATTAACAGTAATGATCTTATACAAATCACTTGATTGTGCAGTATAGCTTGCTGTTTGTGCATTGAATGAATATGAGTTTGAAGCTGATGATCCTGCAGTACCCTGTGAACCCTGAATTGCTTGTCCTTGCAATCCTTGTATTCCTTGAACGCCTTGTGTGCCAGTTCCTGTGGATCCTTGAGAACCTGTCGCACCCTGTGAACCCGTAGACCCTTGTAGCCCTTGTAATCCTTGTGCACCTGCTGGGCCTTGAACGGCGGCGGTAGTCTGTTGTGTCCCATCAGCAAACATAATGCCATTATCAAACTTGGCAATACCCTTGTCTTCTAGACTATTTACTTCAAATATTTGCTCGGACATATAACACCTCAGATCCTATTATAGCTTAATTTCGTCCATAATCATCATCTAAACGCTCTATATCATCTTCACCAAAATATGTGCCAGACTGTACTTCTATGAATTCTACAGGGTTATTTAGTGCACCTATTCTGTGCAATTCCCCCGCCTTTATGTCTACGGAGTCACCTGGCATCAATGATCTTGTATACCCGTCTATTGTAACCGAGGCGGGACCTGAAACAATAAACCAGTGCTCAGAACGATATTGATGTTTTTGATAAGATAATCTATTATAAGGTTCTATGTAAATGTATTTAACTTTATGATTGTCCGATTCTTTTAAAGTTTCATAGAAACCCCAGGGTCTTGTTTCTTTCATCTTATATTTCTGTCCATTCTGGATTATTAATTGTCCACTCTATTGTTTTTTGAAGAGAATCTTCAAATTTTACAGGCAACTTCCAGCCCAAATCTTTCATTTTTGTTCCATCAAGTGCATACCTTAAATCATGACCTGGCCTATACGAATTAACATCAACAATTTCATAATTTAATTTTTTACCCATCATGTCAGCAATAATTTGTGCAAGTTCTAGATTGCTTATTTCTTTTTCTCCAACTATATTAAATTTTTCTGGATGAGAAACTTCACCAAATTTAGGAAAATTTTGATTTAAAACAAATAAAAGACCATCAGCTTTATTTCTTGCATGTAAATAAAACCTGCTTCCGACTTCTCCATCCTTTGATCCATGAATTGTAACAACATCATTTTCATAAACCTTTTTTATAATCATAGGAACAAACTTTTCTGGATCCTGCATTTCTCCAAAAATATTCATAGTATTTGTTATTGCTACTGGTACACCATAAGTTCTCCAATAAGAATAAGCTATGCTTTCTTGAGATGCCTTGCTTGCACTGTAAGGGTTACTTGGAAAATGACTTTCCCATTCTACATGTTTATGTCCATCGGGAGTTGGGCCATAAACCTCGTCCGTTGATATATGTAAGAATTTTTCTGGCTCTGCTATTCTTGCCCAATCTAAAAGATTACACATCAAAGAAACATTATTTAATATAAAAGGTGTTGGCAAATCTATGCTTCTATTAACATGAGATTCGCTTGCAATATTTATAACATAATCAATCTTCCCAAATTCCATCGAAGTTATTTTTGATATAGGTGAAGATAAATCACATTTAATTACTTTTACTCTTTCAGAAGAACCACTTACTTGATCCAATACTAGCCTAACTCTATCTGAGAGCCCTTTATGAGTAAAAGAAACGGGGCATATAATAAACCAATCTGTATTTACCAATATATGTTTTAATACATGGCTTCCTACAAATCCAGAAGCACCCGTAAGTAAAACTCTTTTCATTATTTCCCCTTATTCTTTAAAAAGATCATTTAGATCAATTATATCGTACTTCGACCAATATTCATTAAAATCATTTATTGACTTTTCTATTTGCCTATAAAACTCGTTTGTTTCTTGAATTGATGATTTTGAATAAATAAATGAAAAGATTGGCAAGCTATAAGTCTTGCATAAAGAATATACAAGCTCATCAGCTACTGGTGTTGTTATTATATTCCCACCCCTATAATCAACTATATTCCTTGAAGGATAATTATCAAGAAAAATTTTATCTTCTTTTATATAAGAATCAATTATTGATTTAGCATACTTTTTATTTATAATATAAGAAGCAGTAGAAAAATCCCAAAATTCTCTTTCGTGTAACTTAAAGTTTATTGATAAATCTTCTCTTGTCAAAACTGTAGTTTGTAAGCAATATAGATCTGGGTTAAAAAAAATTAAAGTTTCAAAAAAATTAAAATTTATTTTTTTTAAATTAGACAAATTAATATCATCTTCGCAAATAAAAGCATATTCGTAATCAGAGTTATAAAATTCTTCCATTGCTTTAATATGTGAAGCTGTACAGCCAAAATTAGGATTATCTAAAATATGAGGTAAATAATTTTCTTGATGTCCATTTATACCAGAAACTCTAATAAACTTATCTATATTATTTTCCTTAAAGTGATTTTCAACATATTCTTTTCTGTCTGTTCTTTCATCTAAATTTATATAGTATACTGGTAAATTTTTAAAAAAAATACTCATGTATTATCCGTATTCCTTAGATTATCTGGATCAATTAAAGATGGTATCTGCATAACATCATGTTTAATTAAATTTATTTTTTTTGGAATAACGGAATATCCGTTTATATTGTTTTCTTGTATTAATTTAAAAATAAAGCAATCACAGGTATACTCTATCCCTCTTCTTTTTAAACATTTTAATATTTTTTTAGCACCCTTTAAAGAATATAGCATTCCAGTAGCGTTAGAATACTGATTAATTGCACTATGAATGTAATTTAATCCTAGCTCGGTTCTTTCATCCAAAGCGTTATGCTCTTTTGGATAGCCCAGTGCAAATACATCAAAATTATCTGGAAGTTCTTTTTTAACTATATTAAAATTTTCTACAAAGTTTTCATAAAGGATTGCATCATCTTCTAGGACTAAAAGTTCTGGTAAATTATTAGATATCATATAATTAAAAATATTTATATTGCTTAACCATATACCTAATTCTCCTGCCAAAGCTGGAAATGTTCTTCCGTCGTAAGGGCTCCAAACATCATTTCTTATTCCCATAGCACTTATAGCATCCCAAGCATTTGATTTATTTGAATCAAAAAAGGGTATATCATCAATGTAGTTAAAATCTTTTAAAAGAGCTTTTGTCTTGTTTATATTTTCTATTGCTCTATCATTTATTTTAATTATTGTATATTCCACTTTAAAGGCTTTTCTGAATTTTCAAACATTTCCCGTCCAACCCTGCCTATTAAACCATCTATGGCAGCATTTGTTCTTTTTTGCCAATCGTAATCTTCTGCAACTATAGGTATCTGATTATAAAATTTTTCACTTTGAGAATCAAAATTAGAAACAACATTTTTCATAATTTCAACCATTGAATCCAAATGCGGTATGACAACATCTCCAAAACGAGTATATGTTTCAACTATATCAGATATTCCTAAATGAGATTCTATTATATTACCCTCAAAGTATTTGTCATAAGAACACCATCTAGAAGTTGATATCACTGGCATTCCCGTCGCAAGTGCTTGAAGCGGGATTAGACCAAAGCCTTCTCCTTCTGATGGGTATATAAGTACATCATGAAAATGAAAAAGATTAATTAATTGTTCTATAGACATATTTTCACGAATATGTCTTATATTAATTGTTTCCCATTCTCCGTGGGTTTCTAGTACTGTCTGATCAAACCAGTCTACATTTGTTTGATCATGATGGCTATACTTAAGTGTTAATTCATAATCAATGTCATTGCCAAAAGCTTTTTTAAAAGCTTCCACAGCTAAACTAGCTCTTTTTCTTGGAGATCCAGAATCTACATGAAGAAATCTTATCACTCCATTTTTTCCTCTTTTTTTAGGTGTCCACATAGATGAATCTACGCCATGCTCAAAAACATGAACTTTTTCAGCTGGGACCCCAGCATTTATAAATGCATCTGCTCCAAATTGGTTTGCAGTCCACCACTCTTGATAATCTTTTGCATGGTCTACCCAATGTGGGGGTACCAAGGTTGACTCCCACTGTGTCATTTGAATTTTATATTGATGATCATAAAAAAATCCTTGAGGACTACCATAATATAATTGAACCTGTGACTTTGGTCCATTTAAATCTAAATTTAATTTTTCATTATTATAATTATAATTTCTTAAACTTTTTTCTATTTCTTGATAAGTATAGGCATATCCAAAAAAAGAACCTGATCCTCTAACATGTGGATGTGCATACAAAGACATTCTAAACATATTACCCCTTTAAGATAATTATATCATTATATAAAAAAATAGAGGGTTTCCCCTCTATTTTTTATATATTTTTATATATTAATAAATTGACCATCCACCTGTTGTAACTTTAAATTCAGGGTAATTGTGATCATGACTACCATCAACACTCCAGTCAAAGAAAACAGTATTATGTCCATTATATGTAAATCCACCAGAAGTTAATATTGTATATGATCCGTCTGCAACTCCATACGAAGACAAACCTCTTATATAAACATTTTTCCCATTTGCTGCACCATTTTGATAAGGTGTAATATTGGTTATAGCTTTTGATGCTATTTCAATAGATGCATTTGATGTTGTTCCAGGGATATTTGAACTTACGCCGAAAACCTGATAATCTGATGCAGCTACTTTTGAAAAATCAAGATCTGCAAAAGAGTTAGACTCAGTACCATAAACTTTTACATCTAAAGTGTTGACGGAAGAAGGTAAAACAACAACTTTTTCTCCAACAATTAAAACTTGTGTTGATATAACATCATGACTTGCCATATTCCCAAGCGATTGATCCCAAAGTGTACTATTTGCTTGAGATAATGTTTCTCCATTATTTAAAATTGCAAGGTCATAAGTAATTGGAGTTGCATGAGTATTATTTAAAGATATCTTTTGCAAATTTGTAATTTTACCTGCAGGAACTTGATAAACAGATACTGGTGCTAATGTTTCTGCTGTACCACCATTGTTTACACCTGTAGTACTTGTATAATAATAATATGAATATCCTGAAATTGGCACCAATGTGTATCCGATGGTTTTGTCTGCCAATAGTGAGAATCCTGTGGATTTACTTTCATTTCCAATTCCGATTAAAAACATGTTTTTTCCTTTTCGTTGTTTATAATGGTCTTAAATTTTGTCTGCAGACAACCACTATACTAATTATAATTGTATTTTATCATAATATTAGTAAGGGCGGGAGTTTTTAATTCCCGCCCCACTATTTAACTTTAGACTGTTGCCATATTTGAAGCCATACCATAAACAGCGTATGTGCCAGAACCAGAAACATTTACAGACAATGCGTTGCCTGAGAATGAAACTGTTGCAGAAAGAGCACCAGTAGTTGCAGAATCAACGATACCGTACTCTGTCCAAACTGGAGCAGCTCCACCGTTGAATACGGCGGTAAGCTTAGAAGTACGTGAATTTCCTGCAGTATCAACAATATTCAATAGAATATCAGATGCTACTGTACCCGATGCAAAGGTATAAAGCGATTGTGCTGAACCCATAGCATATGTGCTGGTAACTTTGTTACCAAACAATACTGTCTCAGCCTTGATGCCTTCAGCAACATCTGTAAGAGATACAGAGTTGATGATAACATCTGGGTCAAGAGCAATGGTAGTTCCTGTGATTGTAATACCATTACCAGCTGTTAGGGTGTCTTGCTTACCGCCCAATGCGAGGGTAATTGTAGAAGCATACGATGCATCATCATTGATAGCTGTTGCCAACTTGTTAAGTGTATCAAGTGCTGTTGGAGCATTATCAACCAAGTTATTTATAGCATTTGTGATATCAGTTGGTGTTGCATATGTGCTTGAAGCAGATGATTGTGTCAAGTATGTGCTTGAAGCATCTGATTGTGTCAAGTATGTACTTGAGGCATCAGAAGTTGTAAGGTATGAACCCAAAGAAGATTGAGTTGCATATGTGATTGAGGCATCAGACTGTGTCAAGTATGTTGATGAAGCGTCAGAGCTTGTCAAGTATGTGCTTGAGGCAGATGATTGTGTCAAGTATGTGCTTGAGGCATCAGACTGGGTCAAGTATGTTGACGAAGCATCTGATGTTGTAAGGTAACCAGAAAGGTCTATAGAAAGAGCTCCACTAGTAACCGAAAGAGGTGAGTTTACAGAAGTAATGTATCCAAGTCCTGAGATATCACCAAATGTTGCAACCTTGTTATCAGATGATACTGAACCAACATATACATAGTCGCCAACGGCGGGTTGCAAAACAATGTTTGCACTACCAGTAACAGTAAAGTCACCAGAACCAGAAACATCAATCTGATCTACAGAAATTGTAGTATTCAGAGTAAGTTCAGTTCCACTTACAGTAAAGTTAGAATCTGTAGACTGGATATATTGACCAGAAGATGTAATGAAACCAGATAGGTCAGAAGTTTTAGCAAAACCATCAGTAACAAGTTGTGACTCAAGTGATGAAAGATTTAAATCAATATATGTAGAAGCTCCTGAGACTGCCTCTATATATGTTGATCCTCCAGTTATTTCTGAAGATATTGCTGAAGCACTTGGAATATCTGAAGTTTTAGCATATCCGTCTGTTGTTAACTGTGTTTCAAGAGTTGATAGATTTACATCAATTGTATTTCCAGAAGCTTGAATATAAGTTGATCCACTTGCAAGATCTGAAACAAATGTTGAAGGATTTATCTGAAGTTCTCCACCACTTACTCCACCACTTACTATGAAGTCACCCGAAACAGATGTAATATAATTTACTGGAAGATTCGAGCTATTATAAAAACCATCAGTAACAAGTTGTGACTCAAGTGATGAAAGATTAATATTAAGCTGTGTTCCAGAATTTGTAATGAAGTTAGAGCCAGATGCTAAATCATTAGCAACGCCAGACTCATCAAGAGAAAGTACTCCCATTCCATCAACAGAAAGGTTTCCACTTACAGATGTAATATATGCAGGTGGGATTGAAATGGCAGCAATTGCATCAGAAACAAATGTTTGAGTTGCAAGAATATCGCCATTAAATTTGAGAACTGGTACTGTTGAAACTACTGCTGATTCTACAGCATAGCCATTAAGTACAAGATTCTCACTTAATTGAAAATTTACTTGTGACATGTCGTTATTTTATCCTTTTTGTAAATAATGCTTTAAATTTAGGCTATCGTTGTTCGAACAAATGTAACCTGAGCATTATTTGTATTGGCATCTGATATTTGAATTGTTAATTGACCAGAGGATCCGTTTTTAATAGCATCAATTGACAGACCATTTATCTTCCCGCCGAGTTCAATTATACTATACTCTGTATAATAAAACAAAGTATGATCTGTAACAATCATTATTTTTGATGAACGAATTTTTGAACCTTGTTTTATTTGTAAGATATATTCAAGTGTTGTATATTCTGTAGCTTGCCATTGATCTAAAACATTGTTATTGTTTGAAGATAAAGATGTTGTTACTGGCGGAGTTACACCAGCTCCCGCCAGTCCTTGGGGACCTCTAGCACCTTTAGCACGTACTACAATAACATTTTGTGCCATTAAATTAAACCTTCGCTAACTTCAAACCAACCTTGTAAAAATAAAATATTTTCTCCGTATTGATCTGTTCCTAAAATTTCATATGCTGCACGGGGGTAGTTAAAAACTCTTGTTCTTTCTGAAGAAATAAATATATCCATAATTCCAGATATTGGGTCAGATACCGTAATGCCATCATTAATTGTTAGCCTTGCACATAAAACATTTCCGCCAGGCTTATCTTTTATTTCCATTACAACATTTATATCTGTAATATCTATAGGGTTCTCGTCTGGATCTTGGTACTGCAATTCAAGAAGGAAGGTTTCCCCCTGAGTGACTCTCCAATTTATTGGTTCATCTGAAGTTACAGACATCAAATCCAACTAACACTAGTTACTATCCCGCAGGCTTAGTAAATTTTATTATAGCATTTTAAGCTCTAAATCCGTAGAAAAACTACTGATTTATATCAACAATTTCACATTCTCCAGACACGCAGGCAAGGGCCTGAGTACCCGTTGTGGAGTCTTCAAGCTCATACATAGAAAGTGCTGCCCAGTTTATGGTTTTAGGCATTTTTGCCGTTAGTGATTCGTAGCTTGCTTTGTCAATTTCTTGGTACGGAGCCTGGACATAAGTATGCTCTGAGTATGGCAGGAATGAGATACCCGAAACCTCGTCAAAGTGCTTATATACCCAAGCACCAACTTCCATCCATTCATCCTCTTTAACCGATACGGTAATAGAAGGCTTATGTTCACACCAATGTCTCTGGTAGGTTAACCATACTTCAAGCTGTTGAATAGCTGTAAGCTTATCTCTAGTAATGGCATGTGCTGGAGCTTTTACTGGGAATGAAAATACAGAAGTTGAATCTGGCTTCATAACATCATCTTCAGTAGGAATTCCAGAGTCAACTAGGAATTGAGTAATTGGATCTTTTTTATCCCCCCGAACTGTACGAATATAATAATCTGAATGCCATGGATGCATTCCTGAAGAAACCCCGACCAATTGGGACACTGTGCCCGAAGGCTTAACGCAAGTTACTGCTGCCGAGGCGGGAATCCCAATTTTCTCTGCCTCTACAATATTAACATCTACTGCCCATTGACGAAGATGGCTTAGAATATCTCCAAGCTTATCTAAACCTTCTTGTCCAGAAAAGAACTTATGTCCAAACTGTCCAGTAAGAGAAACTCCAAGTAAACGCTCTTCTTCTGTATTGTCCTTCCAAATCTTACGGATATATTTAAAGTCTGTAAGAGTTGATTGCCAAGTCCCTAAAATAGATGCAAGACGTACTTTGTTTGTAACATCTTCAACTGTGTCTGTTTCACGCAAAACAACTTCTGACAAATTACAGAATTGATATGGACGCAAAATAATTTCAGAACATGGGTTTGTACCATAATGAATGTCTGGGCTACGACGACCATACTTTGCTGCTTGAGCTTGTGCTGCTGCAACATTGTAAATTCCACGCTCTCCAGATTTAGAATCATAAAGAGATTTCCATTCAGCAATAAATTGTGCCATATCTGGTTTTCGAGAATAAGCTACAGAGTTATTAGATAAAGCACGTTGTCCATTTGACTCCCACCAATTTCCAGACTTAGCGGCTGCCATTTCAATATCATTAATATTAGAAAGCGAAATCATTGCAGAACGACGTACTCCTCCAACAACAACCACTTCTCCAATTTTACACATAATATCATGAGCTTCAATTGGCTTTAAATTACGACCCAATGCTCCCTTAAAGATCTGAACAGTAAAATCAAAAAGATTTACTAATGGTTGTGGACCTGACGAACGCCCGCCCATTGTTTTTAAACGTGCTCCTGCTGGACGAACCTTACTTACATCAATCTGAGGAATCTGTCCTGCCCAAAGTAGCGAAAGAAATTCACGATAAGCTTTTGCCCATCCTTCTTTTGAATCTCCAACGATTACTACTGTAGAAGATTTCTCTAATGTTTCAGGAAGAGCGGGGAGCTTATTAATATACTTATACTCAACAGAGAATCCAACACCCGTACCGCACATGAGAATATACATTGCTTCATCAAATGATCTAGCATTATCAACTGGAAGAAATGCACAGTTATACCCAGAAACATTTTCTCTTTCCAACGCTGGTCCAGCAGTCATGACACTTCTCATAGATGGCATAACATTTCTGTTAAAAACAGCATCACGAAGTTCTGCGACAACTTTCGCATCTGGTTTGTAATTATGTTTTACTTCAAGTTGATTAACCATAAAGTTAAAGTAACGGTCTACTGTTTCACCCCAAGTCTCACGGCGGGACTCTGGCTCTATCCATCTCGCATAACGAGATAAAGCGATAAAGTTTTCATATGGGTTTTCAATTGTATTAGACATGTTACTCCTTGTTTTTTGGGATAGAGATTAAGTGTACCACATTGATTTTTTTAAAATCAAGTTTTAAAGATTTTTGTTTATTTCTTCTAATCTTTGAATTGCTGATTTTGTTACTTTAGTCCAGTTGTAATCTTTGTGGATTAAAAATGCATTTTTATAAGCTAATTCTGAGTAAGATTCATAATTATCATAAACATCTTGCATATAAAAAACTAATTGATCAAAATCTGGTCTATACATTAAACCAGGATGAACTGTGGGCCAGGGGGATGAAACTAATTCTGATTTGAGTGGTGCAGTTATATATTTACCATATGATGCCCATGACTCTGTACATATTGTAGGAATTCCTTTAGCCATAGCTTGTAAAGGATTTAATCCAAACCCCTCGCCCCACGATGGATAAACAAAGGCATCACACAAATCATATAAACCATTCATCTGTTCATTTGACAAAAACCCTTCAATGCTTTTTATGTTAGGATAAAAAACTCCAGGGGAGCCCTGTACTCTGCCTGTAACTGGATCAAAAACTCTAGTAGTATTTAATCTGCTACATTTTAAAACTAATTCAAATCTAGGGTCATCGCCAAATACCTTTATAAAAGCATCAACTACACGTTGAGCGTCTTTTCTAAAATATGGCTCTCCAACATGCAAAAATCTAAATGGGCGGGACTCATCAATAATTCTTTTCTTTGGAACCCATTCATCTTCAATTCCATGTTCATAAACAAAGACAGGTTTATCAGTAAACTGTTTAAATACTTCAGCACACCAAGGTGATGTAGTCCACATTTCATCAATATCATCTCTGAGTGGTTTTTTCCAAGAATCAAATACATCTGTAGATTCCCAAGGTGTATAACCAATTTTATATTGATGTCTTCCAAATATATACATGTTTGGTTGAATAAAAGAAATTCCAATATTAGCTTTTGGAGAACCAACTAGACATTCAATATTATTTTTCTCAAATTCTTTCCAGATATGCCACGATGCTTCACCATATCCAACATTGCGATCCATATATTCTGGAGCACCTGTAAAAGAGATTTTCATTGATTTCCTGACTTGTTTTTCCTAGTATATCATGATACGATTGATTACACTACTCTTTCCCTAGGAGGTTCAAAATGAACAATGAGAACAAAGCAAGGATAAGAACAGTGTGGACAATGGTTGGTGTGACTATTCTCACATTAATTTCTGGTATAAATTCCAGCGTTCACGCTTTAACAGCACAAACTATCGTGTATAATAAAAATATATTATATATTAATAAATATACTAATTTAGTTAATATTAAAAATATTATTAATATAGATATAAATAATAATAAAAGCATTTCTAGTAATGAAGTTTATTTAGTTAATGATCTTTCTTCTGGAAAAACTTTTCAAATGCCCGCTTATAGCAAAATGCTAAATTTAAAATCAAGAGTAGATTCAAGGGTAATAATCTCAAGACTTGCAAATGCAATCCTGTCTCAAGAAACAGGTGGAGCAGGTGCATATTATCGCAAGTCTTATTCCAGTAGTGCATGTGGAGCATTCCAATACATGTCAACATCATGGAATAACTTTATGGGCTACAAGAGTGCATGTGATGCACCAGAATGGGTACAGGACCAACGCATGGTTAATGAACTAAAATCATCTTACGCTACCTACCATGACTGGAGAAAAGCTGTCGCAGCTCATCTTTGTCCATCAAGAGCAGGCAATATGGCAACTTGGAACAAACCAGTTCCAGGAAATCCAACTGTCCGTGAATATGTCACATCTGTATTTCAGAAGGCGAACATAGCATACTGATGAAAATACAAGTTTTCTCTCAGTATTTCAAATTAGCTCAGGAGGGGAAGGTAAAATTCCTCTCCTGTCCTAATCATAAGGAAGATTATGAAATTTTTAGAGTTAAATATGCACTCTTACATAAAGAAGAAGATGATACAATAATCTTGTACTGCACAAACTGCGGATACCAACAAACAGCTGGACTACAGCTTTATGAAAATATAATTAAAGAAATTGAGAAGGTACAAAATGTCGTATGAACCTCGCCCTGGCGATTATGGAGTTGTTAGAACAAATGGATGGGCTGCAAAGTTTATTCAGGTAGGAACAATATCCCGTTGGAATCATGCCTTTATCTATATCGGTGACGGTCAGATCATTGAGGCTCGTCCGACAGGAGTAGTAATTTCACTTGCTAAAGAATATCCGCTGATTGCTTGGAATCAGCATGAAGATATTACAGATGAAGCTCGGGCGGAAGTTGTAAAAGCCGCACAACACTTTGTTGGTCAACCTTATGGCTTTATAGACATTGCAAATCTTCTATGTAGAATCATTGGGTTAAAGTTTTTGGCAAATACAAGATTATTTGAAAAGATGGCAATGAAGGAAGGCTTGATCTGTTCTGAACTTGTTGCACTTTCATATGAAGATGCTGGCGTCAAACTTTCAGATAAGCCCCCTCACACAGTAACGCCTGGCGACCTAGCTGAACGACTGATTTATCAGTGAGCCGAAAGTAAGAAATGGATTTTCTGCCTATAGTTGATGGAAGAAGTTGCGGGACTTGTACAAAGTGCTGTGAGGGCCATTTGCGGGCTGATATCAAGCTATCTGACGGACGTACGTCATGGATAGGACAAGAAGAAGATACAGGAAATTTTCACCCTTGTGGATTTTTGAAAAAAGGCGAGGGATGCGGGGCATACAAAGAAAGACCAGTCAATCCTTGTGCACTATTTAAATGTGATTGGCTTACAGATGCTTCTATGCCTGAGTCTTTTAAGCCTGAGAGAAGTAATTCAATTTTTTCTACTCGCACAATCAAAGGTATTGAGTATACGATGCTGATTGAGGCGGGACGGAAGTTAGATTCTGAAGTTTTATCATGGGCTATAGAAAAACACTTGTCAGAAGGCACAAATTTTGCTTGGAGAGTATTAGGAAACATTTTTTGGATAGGTTCTGAAGAGTTTAATAATATGATGGCAGAAGATTACCCATTATTGACTCAAGGAACGTCACATGGCTCTGATTCACATTGAGCGGGCTTATATTGAGCCGTTCGAACAGGAAGATGAAGACAATTTCACCATATTGATTCACGTGAAACAAGGAAATGATCACATTTTTGCGGGAAAAGTAGATTTAGATAAACCCATGAAATGGCTGTATACTATAAATGCCGAAAATGGTGATCTAATTATCAATAATTCGGCGGGAATGGAAGCCAGTAAATGGAATCATCTAACCAAAGAGATTATAGGAGATATAGATGGACAAGTATAGTGTCTTATTTACCTTTATAGGTCTATTTATAGCTATAAGAATGTGGCGAGGTAGATAATATGGGCAATTTAGGCGATAGTATAGAGTCATTGGCAGAATTCCAGAAGATATTTGAGAATATTAGAGAACTTCTTGGTGCGATATTTATCCAGGAACAGAGAAATTATGATATGTTAGTAATGATTGCAGATAAGCTAGGTGCTGATACTGATAAAATGATATCTTTGCATGAATCTGGACAGATTCTAGCTCCCGCCCCGTCTTTTATTTTTGAAAATGATGATGAAAATATGACGTCTAGCGACGTTGACACTCTTTTTGAGTAATTTTTTCTATTTTTTTTATTTTTTGATCTTCCAATAGAGTATAAACTCTTATATGTGTATAGGTAATAAGAGTATCCAGAAGAAATTCCCGACCATTTTTAAATTATCCCCCGTTCTCAGCTAATTTTAAGAATTAGATTTGATCAAAATGTTAATGGGTATAAATTTTGTATGATGCATCTTTCCAAACGGAAAATGACTTTAGAATAGTCCGCCCGAAATGTCCGATTTGCCTGGAATGTCTGTCAAAAATGTGGTGTACATCACAAACTATTTTTAAAAGATGTCCGAATTGTATGCATTTTGGAGTTGAAAATGTCAGACCCCTATGATTTAATTATCTTATTGAAAGGGAAAGACCCAATCAAAAGAAAGGTTCAGAAAATGAACACTAAATACTCAGTATATCAAGAGTTCAAGGCTGACGAGTTCGTTGGTTCACTTGAAGAGTGCAAGGCTTATATCGCTGAAGAGCTTGCAGAGTTGGATGCGTTAGAGCAACGCATGATAGATGAGAATTGGGAAGAGGACGAGCGTTTCGCTCCATTCCGTCCAGAGTTCTTCATATCAGAAGAACAAAACAAGAAAGGTTGGTTGTAAAATGAAAGATTGGCGTAACCAAGAGCTAGAATGCTCAGATTGTGGTAAAGTCCAAGCTTGGGATACTTGCACAATATGTCAAGTAAAAAAGCTAAAGCTTAACTAATAAAATTAAACATAAATCCTGTGAGCCCTAGAAATAGGCAAATAATCAGGTCAGCAAATAAAAGAAAGTATCTTGAAAGGATAACTAAATGAAAATGAAACTACACTTCCCAGCCCAATCTGGTTACAAGGTTGGAGAATCTGCAACTTGCCGTTGTGGAAAGACTATCCGCTATTGGCGTGGTAGCCCGCTATCTACTTGGATGGCTACTGATTCAGGTATCTATTGTGAAGGTAAGGTGGCAGAATAATGTCATACTCATTTGATAAAACTAATGACCGTTGGTCAGAACTAGCAGATGATTATCAATCTATGCTAGATGAATTGGCTTCTGAGGATATGGAAGATGTCTTTGTCCCCGTTGCACATTTTGACCCTGATGAGGTGTTGTAATGATTACAGCACTAATTCTAACCCTTATTACTATTCCCGCCCTACTGATTGGATAATTAAATGATGACACGAAAAGATTATATTGCTACCGCTTCAATTCTTAATACTTACTTGAAACGAAATAATTCTGAATCACATCCGCAACTTGTTGCAGAGTTTGATGAATTGGTTCAAGATTTTATTTATTATTTTGAGAAAGATAATCCTAATTTTGATTCCGATAAGTTTTGGGAGGCTTGTTTTGGAGAATAAAGATATTTTTGGTTTTGCTGATGCAATTAAAACTGATCACCTTAGCGATGAACAAATAAAAATTGTTGAAGATATTTTTAAAGATTTCAAATAAAAATTATAACTCTGAGAGTTTCCTGAGAAGGCCGCGCCCCCGAGGTCGGGCGTGTCGTTACGAGGTGTGTGATTAAGCTCACAAAAATAGTTTTTTTTGGTGTCCGATTTGTACACATATACTGGCGGGTAATGTCAGACCCCCCTGCTATAATACTCATATAAACAAAAGAAAGGAATTCCAAATGAATTCACTAATTATCAAAGGTGGTTGCACAAGCCACGAAAATTGCCCAAACGAATTTTATATGGAATGGGATAAATGCACAACCTGTGGCGTTTATGTCAATGTAGACCAAGAGTTTAATGAAGGTGATGAGATAGAGTATGGTTGCCCGAATTGTGGCGATTTGCACAAATTCTCTGTGTGATTCACTTCACACAAAATAATTAAATAAACACGGCGTGTCGCCTTGATTTTCAGCAGAAAGTCTGCTAGAATACTCAGTATTAGAAACTAAAGAAAGGTGGTCAAAATGACTACACTAGAAAAAATAAACATATTCGCTGAACTCGGACTTTCGGGTGCATTAGAAAATCGTATTATTCATGAATACAATAATGGCGGTGTCCAATCCGCTTATGGGTTGTCAAACCTATATCGCTCTTTAATCATTAAATGGTTATTTGCGGTTAATCCAAAGTGTCACTGTGTAAAGTGTCTCTAAGGGGTTATCTATGAAAAGTTTAATAATGATTTCACTGCTTGTCAGTGCCTTCGTGTATAATTATCTCAACAATAAGAAATGGAAGCACTTAGACTAATGAAAAAACTATTATTCTCTCTGGTGGTAATTCTTCTCCTAATTATCACAAGTCCCGCCCAAGCTCGTGGGCTTCATGTCGCAAAGTATCATGGTTCTATTACTCATGCTAAATCGGTTAATCCATTTAAGGGTTTCCGTCACACTCGTTTAACTCGTGTGTATCGTGGTTCGGTAACCATATACAACAAGTAAACCAATGTCAGACCCTAGTGCTATACTAGGGAAATAACCAACCAACAAGAAAAGGAAAAGAAACAATGACAGTAGCAAACAAGACATATCAGGTAGGCGATTTGTTCACAACTCAGAAGTCAAAGGTTACAGGAGTTATAAAGGCTATCGAGCCAAAGTCTCCAAACTCAACCCTCGTGCTTCTTGATGTAGACGGTGAGGAGCGTTTCACAACCGTCACTTTCTAAGTTTAGGGAGATACCCTAGACAACCTGAGCAAGTTGTAAAACTGCTCAACAACCCAACAAAGAAAACAAGAAAAGGAAAACTAATGTCACTAAACGGATACACATATCAAATCGGAGATTTGTTCACAACTAGCAAGACAGGAATCACAGGTCGAATCCGTGATTTCACACCAATCAACAACAAGCTAACTCGTGTTGGTCTAACTCTTGCAAATGGTTCATATCGTTTTGCTATGGTAAAAACCTCTAAGTAATGCTATAATAAAACGAAACAGGGGAAGTTTGTGAGTGTTCTAACCCAATGTCGTAAGTAATAACTCTCCTTATTAGAAAAGGAAAAAGAACTAAAATGATGACACGTAAAGACTACGTAGCAACTGCAGAAATTCTAAATTCTTATGGTTCTGAAATGCGTTTGGAAGTATTTGAGGATTTAGTAAATGATTTTGCAGAAATGTTTGCAGAAGATAACGAAAGATTTGACTCAGATAGATTTTGGGACGAATGTTTTAAAACTGTAAACCACGGTTAAATAAAATTCCTGAGCAAGAATTAAAACTGCTCATGATCCATAATAATTAATTGAAAGTTAAACTAATTGCGACACGCCCGATGCGGCGCGGCCGCCCGAAATGTCCGATTTGTTACGATTACGTACGATAAGTCTGGAATGTCTGTCAAGTACGACACGCCGTGGTTTTTGTTATTTTTATCACATTATTTGAGCGTCTCACAATATGAAATTACTCGTTGGTAAGTAGAATAATGTCAGTACGTTCTGTTATACTAGGGGTATCAAGAGAAAGAAGGTCACAAAGTGAACCTAGAAGAATATAAGGCGTATGTCCTAGCCACCCGCCAAAAAGAAACGCTGTCAGC
>Ga0208378_1000066_pt1 | contig 39849 bp, 63 predicted proteins | sample CryBogCBE24Aug09_FD_184556 | JGI IMG/M metagenome (GOLD analysis project Ga0208378, IMG submission 184556) | Freshwater microbial communities from Crystal Bog, Wisconsin, USA - CBE24Aug09 (SPAdes) (version 2) | ecosystem: Environmental > Aquatic > Freshwater > Lake | place: Crystal Bog...
CAAGGCTATGTCGGAGATGCTATTTTAGTATTAGACTGGGAAAGAGGTGGAAATCCTCATGTAAACGAAGTAGATAAAGCTAAGGCATTCTTAGACCATGTAGTATTTAGAACTGGTGTTAAGCCAGTTATTTACATGTCAGCTAGTCTTGTAAGTGAAATGGACTGGTCACCAGTAATTAACGGAGATTACGGACTATGGGTAGCAGCTTATCCATACAACAGCACTCCAATAACAGACTTTCAAATTGACCCTAACCTAGACCCTAACCCAAGCTGGGGAGCTGTCGGAGATATTATGTGGCAGTTCACATCAACAGGACGAATTGCTGGATATTACGGTAATTTAGACTGTGATTTATTCTATGGTGATGCAAATACTTGGAATGCATACAAAGCCGTTCCAGTACCTGTTCAACCACCTGTAATGCCTACAGTGCCTACAGTGCCTACACCAGAACCTGCACCAATCGTGCCACCAGTTGAACCACCAATCGTTATACCACCTGTAGTCACACCACCTGTAGTACCACAACCAGAACCTATTACCCCACCTGTAGTGCCACCTAAGAAAAATTGGTTAAGTAGACTAATAAACGCAATACTCTACTTCTTTGATATAAAAGTAAAAAAGCCGTAAGGAGGCTAAAATGATTCAATTAAAACAAATACTAAGCGTAGGAAAACCATCAAGTCAGCAAGTAAAGCATGACGCATGGTTAATAGTAGTGGCTTTCGCAAGTACTTTCTTGGCTACTTGGGATGGTTCATTCACAAAGACAGCTGTTAAAGCTGGAGCAGTTGCAGGCGTATCTGCAGCAATAACCGTAGTAAAGAGTATAGTTACTACACTATAGGAGCAATATGCAACCATACAAGGTCAAATGGGAGGGAGATGACCTGAAAGCATTACTCACTCTCTCAGACGAGGAGTTAAAAACAAAATACTGGTGGATGTCATGGGAAGGCATTCGCAGAACGAGAAACAAATACAGAACAAAAGCAAGGAGGGTACTAGAAGTGGAAAAGAATCCAGAGAGGGCTACACCTGCCGTAGACAAGTTGGCAGAACTGTTTGATAGGTCTGGCATAGACCCAAACGACATACTTAAAATAAACAGGGTAAACATATATCAGGGGTATATGAAAAACGAAGAGGGTGAGTTTGAAACCACTGACCTAGTATCTGTCCAATATGTGCCTAGGGGTGAAGAGATGACCGAGGACATGTTCATTCGTCAAGCTAAACCTACCATCATCCGACCTAGTAAAAGCAATAAAAAAGTATCTAGCGAAAAACTAGCCATAGTCTTACCTGACATACAGGCTGGATTCAGACAATACGAAGACGGCACTCTAGACCCTATCCACGATCCAAAGGCACTAGATATAGCACTTCAGATAATTAAAGACACTAAACCTGACCAAGTAATACTTAACGGAGATAACCTAGATTTCCCACAGCTTGGTAGGTTCGCACAGGAATCCACTTTTAGTAAGACACTAAACGAAACACTAGATTATGTTCATAACTTACTTGCACAAATTAGAGCCAACGCACCAGATACACGCATTGTCTATCTAGCAGGCAACCATGAACTACGACTCAGCAAGTACCTAATGCAGTATGCTGAGAAGCTCTACGGAGTCCGACAAGCAGGAACGACCGAGAGAGTCCTTACCATTCCTTTTCTACTTAATCTCGCAGATGTAGAATGTGAATACAAGAGTGGCTACCCTGCTAACCAATACTGGATTAACGAAAGACTTAAGGCTATACACGGACATGTAGTCAAGCAAGCTGGTAAAACAGCAGGAGCTATAGTTAATCAGGAAGAAACAAGCACACTGTTTGGACACATTCACAGACACGAATACGCAGCTAGAACAGCTAAGAACTTTAACGGAGCTAGATTTGTAATAGCACAAAGCTTTGGCTGTCTGGCACGCATAGACGGTGCTGTGCCTAGTTATGGCAGTGGAGTTGATGAAATGTCCGATATGCCTATACAACATTGGGAAAACTGGCAACAAGGGCTAGGAGCTGTGTATTACCAAGACGGAGATAAACCATTTGATACTCAGCAGATTACCATACAGACACACAACAATTACCAGACAAGATTTAACGGAAAACTGTACCTGCCAAATGAAAATTAATATAGGATGTGGTGGTTACCCAATTAAAGGCTATATAAACATAGACAAGCTACCTAAGTTTAGTAAGCACAACTATGACGCATGGGAACTACCCTACGAAGATAATTCAGTAGAAGAAATATACGCAGGACATGTAGTAGAACACCTACCCTACGATAAGATACAAGATACCCTCAGGGAGTGGAACAGAGTGTTATCTCCAGAGGGCAAAGTAACAGTTGTAATCCCAGATATGGTTAAAGCTATAGAGTGGTACAAAGACGGTAAGTTTACCTTTGACGAAGTTCAGGGAATATTCTACGGCTATTGGAAGTCACTAGACTGGGAAGAAGGACATCACTTATTTGTGTGTGACAAGATAGTAAGAGATTGGATGTCAGAAGTGTTTAATGAAGTACAAATACAAACAGAGCCAGTACCACAGATGGTATCAGAAGTGGAATGGCAATCCATAATAACAGGAAGGAAAAGATAATGGAATCGTATGATTATGATCATTTAGAAGACATAGTATCTGAGTTTGAAGACATAGCTACAGAACTATATGAACAGAGTAGAGAGAACATGGAGTCTTCCTACTGGTTAGAAAGAGATGTTTTAGATAAAGCTATAGACAATGCAGTTAATCAGGTCATATACCTATTAACACTTAAGCACCAACAGGAAAGACGCAGTTATAAGTAGATACTATGAGTGCTTTTGAGTTTGGTCATAACAAAGATAACCTAAGAGAGTTTTTACCAAATTATGGTGGAGTAGATTGGCATTACGCATATATAAGCCGTCACGGAGATGAACCACTTAGTGCATGGGGTGAAACCATAGATGAGCTTGGTGAGTTTTGTGAGCAACTACATCAGGAAAATTGTTGCATATATATAAATGCTACCAACCCTACCTTTGATTTAATAATGGTATTAGATCACAGAGATGACGGTGGCGATTGGTGGCTTACTAGAGAACAGATAGGTTCAGAATACTTTGATGAATTAGTAGATGGCATAAGTGAGGAAGTCATGGTAGTTCAGACTAAATACCCTATGAAACATATAGCAGAGTTTGTTATGAAACTTATGTTCAAGGATTTAGAGTAAATAAAAAGACTAGTGCTCGCTAGTCCTTCTATATATTAATATTCTACCAGATTGTAATGTCTTTACAATTCTTTTTTATTTCCGTCACTGTCAATAACACGAACATTATCAAACTCCCAGAGTTCGCATATATATTCGTCAGCAGTAAAGTTACCCACCTTAGGTAGCTTAGGTTCTACAAAGAAGTAATGACCAACAGGTGTATCACAAGTTTCTATAGTAATGCCCATTTTCCATAACCTGTAATAGAAGTCCACATCATGCTGTCCGTGGATATGTTCTTGGTTCTCATCAGTTACTTCAATAGGATATACAGTATCTCCATTAATAGAGTAGGACATCTTAGTGCTAAAGTATGGTCGCTCTAGCTTCTCAAATACTGATCGTTTAATAAGTGTGCAGCCAAACCCAGTCTGTTTAAATCCATTAGTGTAAGTAGTTATTACATGACCAAACCTACCTATAGGGTAATCACAAGCTGCTACATCTGCATCCATAGCTAATAACTTGTCTAATATACCATCAGGTAGGTAATGGTCGTCCTCTACAAACCACAAATAATCACAACCAGCGTCCATAGCTTGGTTAGCAATATGATTATGGCAGTCTGGAATTCTTTTACCATGCGAGAAGAAAAATTTAACATCTGTTCTATGTGCAGTATTACGGAGTAAACTCTCCATTAACCTGGAATAAACATACCCCCTACTTGGCAAACACACACCTATGCTCATTTTTTCCTTTTTAGTTTCTTTTTATATACTTTTTTTCTCCAACCAGAAAATTCTATGTCTTCAAAGTATAGTTTAAAGTCTATCATCTTCAGTAGCCAAAGCTACATGGATTCCTTGTTTATGCTCCTATTATATCAGAATCTCCCATAAATTGTTGTCGTAATTTTATTTTTTGCATCTCTAACCCTAGTATTTTGGTAATGATCTCGTCTACTTTAATTATGTCTATCTTATTTCCATCTAGATATACTATGTAGTCTTTATTGTCATATTTAAAATTAATATAACCTTTAGTTTTTTTAATTGTTACAAATATTTCAGGATTTTTTACTTCTTGTTTTGCTGGCATTTTTACCCTCCATTTCATCAATTATTGTTTGTAAGTCTAATATCTCTCGCCTAAGGTCAAAGTAAGTTTCAACTTTCATTACTGTGAGTATAGGTCGGTAGTTACCAGATATATGTAATAGGGGAGTTTGCGCACCACTTGCCTGTGATGTCGCCTGATCCCACCATGCCCACAGAGATACCTTTTCTTGGTTCTTACACTCGTCTACATAAGCATAGTCATTAGGTTTCCATATATCGCCTTTAAAATGCGTCATAGCACCTGACATGGGCATTCTAGTAGCTTTAGGGTCTATATCGTAATGCCGATACATACCTGCTATTTCTCGCTCTAGTCTATTGCCTTTCTGTTTCTTGCTCTGTGGGGTCTTAGCCATAACTATACCCTTTGCTCTACTGGTGCTTCTGGGATGTCTACTACTAGAGCACCCATAGTCATAGCTGTTCCAGCAATAGATACTGAGTTCTGTATAGCTTCTTTGGTTACTCGTGTAGGGTCAATTACTCCAGACGCTTTAAGGTCTACTAGCTTATCTGGGTTATTTACATTAACACCCTGACCTTGCTTACCTTCTTTTACTTTAGGAAGCCACTCATCAGCGTTTAGTCCAGCGTTGCTTAATAGAATACGGAATGGTTGCTCTAGTGCGTTCTTAAGTATCTGTGCACCTACGGCTACGGAATCACTACCCTTTACATCTATAGTCTTAGCTAAGCTTATAAGGGTTACTCCACCACCATAGACTACTCCGTCAGCTAGTGCTGCCTTAACAGCTGCTACAGCGTCATCTACTCGGTACTTCTTCTCTTCTATCTCAGTTTCGGTAGCTCCACCAACTTTAATGACAGCAACTTTACCAGATAGTGATGCACTTCTATCTCTTAAACCATCTTTGTCAAAGTCATTAGTAGCAGTTTCAATCTGTGCGTGTAGTTGTGCAATTCTACTTTTCACTGCGTTAGAGTTTCCATTACCTTCTATTATGGTTGTATCATCTTTGGTTACTATTACTTTCCTAGCAGACCCAATAACATCTAGTTCCACATTCTCAAAGGTCATTCCCTTAGCTTCGGCAATAACTTCAGCACCAGTCAATATAGCTATATCGTCCAGTGTTTCTTTACGCTTGTCACCAAATGACGGTGCTTTGACTGCAACCGTGTTAAATACACCTTTAAGCTTGTTTAATACTAGTGTAGCCAGTGCTTCACCTTCCACATCTTCAGCAATAAGTAGCAAATCTTTCTTACCAGCCTGTGCTAACTTCTCTAGTAATGGTATGAACTCCTGAATAGAAGTCACTCTTCTGTCAGTGATTACAATAGCAGGGTTAGTGTAAACAGTTTCCATTCGCTCTTGGTTGGTAGCCATGTATGGACTTACAAACCCACGATCAAAGGTAAAACCTTCTACAACTTCACTTTCCATAGACAGACCTTGTCCTTCTTCTACAGTAACAACTCCGTCCTTACCTACCTTGTTAATTACTTCAGCTATAAGGTCGCCAATCTCGGCATCTCCTGCACTAATAGTAGCCACTTCAGCCACTCTCTTCTTGTTGCCTTCAATCTTTTCGGACATACCTAATAGTTTCTCTTCTACACCCTTAGCAGCCTCTTCTAAGCCTTTTCTAAGTAGCATAGGGTTATGTCCTGCAGCTATTAGCTTGTTAGCTTCGTTAAGCAAGTGATAGGTCAGAATGGTCACAGTTGTAGTTCCATCTCCAGCCACATCATTCATCTTAGACGCAGCTTGCTTAATAAGCTCTGCACCGACTTTGTAGCCAAGAGTTTCGTCATCTACATCTTTAATCTCTACACCTTTAGCAACAGTCACACCATCATGTGTAATAGCTGGTGATCCGTATGCTTTGCCTATGACCACATTACGACCCTTAGGACCGAATGTAGTCTTCACAGCCTTATATAATATCTCTGCTCCACCTAGCACTCTTCGTCTAGCGTCATCATCATAAAATACCTTTTTACCCACTTTATACCCTCCTTATTTAATTTTAGCTAATACTTCGTCTTCACTAAATATCACATATTCAGTTTTATCTAATTTTACTCTAGTAGAATAATTTAACCTAACTACTACCTTATCTTCTGGTTTTATAGTAGACACATCTGGTCCAACATACTTAACAGTTAGATAGGGTGCTTGCTCATTAACAGTAGTTAATATAATCCCTGACTTGTGTGTTTCGCTAACTTCGTTTACAGCTACTATATTATTTCCTAATGGGTTCATACTTCTACATCCTCGTATTTACCAGTAAGCGCTATTGTAGTTAGTGGATCGTCTTTAGTTCCTTCATGACTTTGCGCTATATCTACTTCGTATATTCTTATCTTTTTATCATCTAAATCTTGTATTACCTGTAATAACATTATATCTCCTTTTTAGTTCTTCTAGATTTTGTGCCACCTTTGCGACCAGCAATACTTGCTAGTTCTCGGTTAGCAGCAAAACCACCTGTTTTACCTATCTTTCCACCAATAGAACCAATCTTTTGGTAGAAGTCTTCTCCGTATTTACGCTTATTGGTTTCTACAGTTTTTTTTGCTCCTTCAACTGTTCCAGCCATTATTCCTCACTTTCTGGACTAAACTTGAAGTAGCCTAGTGTATAGAATTGAGATCTACCACTACCTTGTTTCCAGAATTTGTCCCTAAATCTTTTAAATTCTTTTGCTTCTTTCTTCCAATCCTTAATCAACATCTTAGTGCCTGAATATTCCACCATTATCTGTGCTCCAGCGTATTTGTCTGGCACTGCTACCCAGAGAGTGCTAGGATCTTCTCCTAGCTTATCTCCAGTTATTAAACTTTTAGGTGCGTATGTCTTCATACTATCTCCTTAAAAAGGTATATCGTCTAAGTTAATTTTATTGTAGTCATCTTCTAGGTGCTCATCACTATTGCCCCATTCATCTACCTGTGGAGCTTTTTGAGTGCCTTTAAACTCGTTTTTAGAATCAACACGCTCTTTGATAGCTCTTGCTGTTTCTAAAGCCTTATCACGACCTGTAGGTTCGTTTCTTAAAATCTTAAGTATCTCGTCAAGCTTGTCTATAATTGCTCCGAACTTGTCTTTCTTAACTACTTTAGATTGCAGACCATAGTTATCTGTTTCATAGATTTCTAGGGTATCGCCTACTTCTACTGGTCCGAATGGGAAGTAAGTGCTTCCACTATCGGTTAATACCTTAAACTTCTGCCAAGTCTTAGCTTGACCTGTCTTCTTGTCAGTATATTGACCTTCTTTAACTGGCTGAGCGTCATTAAGTATCTCAGTCACTTTTTCATACTGCTTGTCCATTATTTCTTCTTTCCTTTCTTTCTAATGCTAACTACTTTACCAATACCTGTGTGGTCATCCACATCAATCCTAGATACTTCTAGGTAAGTGAATAAATCATTTAATGCGTTGTTCAAATCATTTACTCGGACATCTAGTTCATCAAATAGATCAACCATATTGTCCATCACATTGTTCAAGTCTTTTATTAGTCGCTTATTGCTTAACATTTAAGTTCTCCTTGTTTATTAAATACCACTCCATAGAGCAAGGTTCGCCATTGAAGTAGAAGTCGTTATAGACTTTACCTGCTTTGGTTCGCTTAGCCATCCAGCCATTGTCAATTAGATGACAGGTGCAGTCTGGTAGTGTTCCAAACTCTAAGTATTCATTCCATTTTTCATTTAAAGCTTTCCAAAAACCAACGACATCATCTCGCAGATTAGCGTCATAGTTAAGATCGTGCTCTCTCATACGGAGAGTATCTTTCTCAATCTGAAGTATTCGTGCTTCAGTTAAGTCTGGGTGTTCTTTTCGCAGCATTAACATATATGTTCCAAGTTGCATTCGGTGTAAGTCGCTTAGTCCGAAGTCATAGTTAAATGCCTTAGAGTTAGCAGTCTTATAGTCATACAATACTTTTCTACCATTTATGTCTAGTAAATCGTCATAATGACCCTTAATGAAATACTTAGGTTCTAATAGTTCTTGTTCGCTAGATATAGATATACCAGCGTTCTTAGTAATGCGTTGCACCCACTCGTGAAAGATATGCCCAGCTTCAAACACTCTGGTAGATCTAGCACTGTCTTCTACAATCTCTGGCACTTTAGGAAGTCCAAGTCGCTTGAAGACTATAAGTCTTTTACATTGACCAGCACTACTGGCAGACCAGTATATGCCATAATCCCTAACTTCTTCGCTCTTCTTTTGTAGGTATTCGTCTATAAGTGTTCTAACACCTGTTTCATACAGATTTTCCATTAACAAACCTTTCTACTAAGTCAGCGTTTCTAGCCACACAGTTATATACTGTCTGATGAGATATGCCTAAGATGTCAGCAACTTCGTAATTGCCTAGTCTAGTCTTTCCGTCTGCTAGTGGTAAATCTAAAGATAATAGCAGTAAGATGTAGTCATCTACTGGCTTTTTGTCTAATAGATATTCGGTAAAAGTCATTTGCTTTCCTCGTATATTACTTCAATTCTTTTAATCTTTTTAGGTGGAACTGGTTCTACCTGTCTAGGAACAAACATACTCTCGGTATATTGCTTAATCCAATCTTCTGTTATTTTAGTTAAATCCATTATCTTGCTCTCCTTACAAACTTGGCTACACCAGCAAATGCTTCTTCAGCACTTTCTAGATCGCCCTGAGCCAAGTAAGTGTATATCTGCTTCTTAAAAGTTTCAGGAATTTCCTTAACACTTAATAAGTCAGAGTATTCATCTGCTAATCTATCAAAGATAGCGTCATTTACCTGATTGCTCATTTCTTGCCTTTCTTTTCTTTAGTTAATTGTTCAGTTAGTTTTTTTATTTCTAACTCTACATTTATGCTAGTGATTTCCCTGAAGAAACCAATTAGCCTGACTAGCCTATATTCTACCCAAAGTAGATATAAGCAAAGTAATCCTGCCACCACGATCATAAATCCCCCAATCGTTTAATTTATTATTGTTAGTTGAGTAAGGGGCTACTAAGGCGAGCCCCCATTACCAAAACGAATACATATACTTCGTTAGGAAAGACCTTACCCATCTAGTCTTTAACCTGAATTCAGTGTATCAAACTTTATTTATATTGTCAATATACTTTTATCATAAGTTTTATTAGTTAAACAAGATAGTTGACATAATTTTAAGTTAGATGTATTTTAATAATACGCAACTCTTTAAAACTCAGATGCGTTAATACTGAGTAAGCCTAAACCTACGCTGACTTTATAGCGCTGGAATAGCCTAAGGGCATAAGGGAAGTGTCAAGGGTAATAAGTCTACCCAATATTTCCTATGCTCTAGATCTTTTATAATTTATTTTTGTTCTTATTAAATAAACTCTACCCACCTGTCTAACATTACGCACTAGAATAACCTAACTTTACTTATATAAATAATATTATATAATATATTTAATTATAATAATATAAATATTTAATAATCATCACTGGCATTGAATAGTTATACTTTTATGATAAAATACAGGTAATGACTACACTTAGACAAGAGAAAGCAATACAAGCCTTGAAAGATCCTAAAGTTAAAACTTATAAGGAAGCAGGGTTAATAGCAGGTTATGCTGAGAAGAGTGCTAAAGTTTCTATGAGCCGACTTAAGAAGAAGATAGAAAAGTATGGAGAAACAGGGTTAGATGTTTTAGATAACATAGCCAGAACAGGTATCAACGAAATAGCCAGAGTTCAAGCAGGTAAAACCTTAATTGAAACAGCCTACGGAAAACCAAAAAATAATGACAAGGACAATAATTCTAATGCCCCTGTCAATATTATTTTTAACCGAGTAGAGCAACCCAAAACTGATTACATTGAAGGTGCAGTTTCTAATCAGGGCAACTCGGTATAAACTAGACTTTGAAACCTAATAGCCCCAATACTCTCTGTCTTGCCTATCTCTATACTGTTCGTATTGGTAATCACTATCTTCTAAGTGATCTTCTATAATCTTTACTTCTAATTGTTCTGATATACCTTCGCAGCTTTCGTTAGAGCAATTTACATAGTAATCGCCATCTTCTTTTACTACTTCGTAATCTTCGTGGGAACAATTCCAAACCCATTTTTCGCTTAAATCACAGTCTTCATCAAGCGTATATGTCCCACCTTCGTGCTTTATGTTAATCTTCATTATTTCCCCCTCTTTATTTAATTTCAATTATATTTACATCATCATATCCGTCTATAATATATTCATTAGCCAATTTATTAGCACTATCTAAAGACAATAAATAATCATTTACTTCGCCCCCACCTACCCAAACAGTGTATTTTTTCATTATTTCTACCATTATTTAGATCTCCAATTCCTTGACTTTAAAATTCCAGTTGTATTTAACCCAATATTGTATGCTTTTATTGCTCAAACCTTTTAATTTCGCTTGTTCAATAAACTCGTTAATTGTTCCCCTAAAATTCCTTGCCCACTCTCTTTCTTCTATTGTCTTCATTTACTTCGCCTTTCTCTTATATCTTCGTAAAATAACTTATATTTATCTAATGCCATTAGTCCGATCTTTTGTGATGTTTTAACCACTCTTTGACCAAATATAGTGTTAAGCCTTAAGTTTATGTAATCAGCCAGCATTAAGCCGACTACAATACCAGCCCAAAAAACAAACATATTACAGCCCCTGATCAATTATTTCAGCCCATTCACTAGGATCAGGGTAAAATATCTTCGCAACCTTAATTGCTTCTTCGTATGTTATGCCACTGGTAGAAGCATATAAGGGGTAATCAGCTATAAGCATTATTGCCAAATTGCCTAATTCTTGATCTAATTTGATTGCCATATTATTTGACCCCCACTGTACTATTCTCATATACAGCATCAACTATTTCTTGCAGCATATTTCTGTAGTAGTAATATTGACCAGTTTGAATATTGCTTAAAATACCACCTTCAGTAAGCCCCATTTCTTCAACAGCCTGATCTATGATATAAGCCCTGTTATAATCTTGAGCCAACCATTTCACTATATCGTGATTATATACATCAACAAGACCATCAGCAATTTCATGTAGATTGCCATCTATTTCATCTTGATCTTCATTATTGTAATTTAATAAATTATGGCATAACCGTTCAATTTCTCTAATATGTAAATCTTTGATCCACAACCAACTATTATTTCTTGTTTCATAATTTTTACTATTTAAAACTTTTAATTCTTGCCTTAATATCTCATTAAAATTCATTTCTTTAATCCTTTATTATTAATTAATACTTGCTTCTTGCATTTAAATAATTCATATCTTGATCATAGTAAAATCTATAGTACACACCTGACCAATAACCCTGATGCTTTATTACACTGGTAATATACTTATAATCTTCTTTAATATTACCTAGACTAAAAAACTCTTCATCATATAGGCTTAATAAATTATTAAAATCATCTAAAAATTCTTCTTGCTTATTTTTTACTTCAATCATTCTTGCGCCCTTCTATTAAATATCTTATTATTAAAATTTGCTTCTTCATTACAGGGGTAATCTGTATAAAATACACTCTGTAAGCTATTGCTTATATTTATTATTTTTTAATTACCCCCTTTTTCACTTGAATTGCTTAAGATCAATTCATATACATCTTCAGGGGTAGCTTGATATTCAAATTCAGATCCTATTTTACTCTTCAAATAGAATTCAATTACACTTGACCACTGGACTGGATCTATATCATTTCTTGACCATTCTTGATCTTTACAATTATCACTGTAATTTGACCAAAAGCCATCATAACTAGTAAAATTATTTTTAATGTAATTTGACCATTCAGGATCTTCTTCTACTTCATTTTTAATCTTAAGCATATCTACTTTACTTGCCATGCCAAATATACGATCTGTATAAAAATTATATTCTTTTGGACTAGTTATTTCTGTAAAGTCAATCTGTATATTAAGCATATCTGATATATTGCTAGCATATTCTAAAGCATATTCTTTAAATACTTCTTGCCACTTAATACGATCATTAAATGCATATTGATCTTCTTCATTCATATCTTCAGTCAATGCTTCAGTAGCGATATCTAAGCAACCTTCATGCAAGGTATTATAGAAGCCACGAAATGGCAATTCTACTTCAATTTGATCTGTTATTACTTTATTCATTTTATTATATCCTTCTTGATTAAATTATTATTAATAAGCGCTTGCGCTTCTTGATTGAATTTCTTCATAATCTTCATTATATTCATCTTCAAATTCTTCATTTCTAAGATTAAAATAATATTCTTTTAATTGATCCTCAAGCGCTTCTACCTTATTTCTAAGCGCCTTATTACTACCCTTAATTGTAAAGTTATAATCTGATTGAATAGATCCTAAAATACCACCACCCAAATAATTCTGATACGCACTCATTTTAGCGCCATTAATACCTAAAATTTTACTTACATCTATTTCAATGCCACCACCCCTATAAGATACTTCTACTCTTAATGTATTATTTTTAATATCTTCTATATAATTCTTCATATTCTTCTTCCTTCTTATTAATTTATTAAATAAAATATGCTTCATTCTTTACAGGTATAATAACTACTTCTTCCTGATTGAATAGATCCTTAATACTGCTTGCCACTTCAAATGCTTTACTCTTAGTTATACCAAATATGCTTAAGGTATAACTTATTTCAATCTTATTTTTATAGCAGCCTATTTGATCCTGAATGCTATAACCATCAATGCCACTTTTATTTAATTCTTTACTTAATAGATCTAGCATTACATTCTTCTTTAGATCTTGATCTGTTTTATTATTATATGCGCTATAAATTATATTAAAATTCATCTTAATTAATCCTTTACTTAATAAAATATTATTTCACTACCACCTGAATACAGGTTATATAAAACTATTGCTTCACTTACTTCTTCTACTACTCTTACATTGATCTTCATATATTTAATCCTTATTTTTAATTAATATTACATTATAATAATATCAAATTAAATATATATTGTCAATGCTATTTTATATATAATATATAAATAACTCTTTAACCTGTGTATAACTTATATAATTACATTGATATGCTATAGGATCTAAGCGCGCGCCATTATTTCACTAGTGAAGGCAGTCTATTATTAATTATTAATATTAAATACAATAGATATATATAGGATCATTAATTGTATAACAGTTTATTATTGCCACTACTGTTATTTATATACTGTATAATGTATACATATAATAAAAGAATATCTTTATATCTTTACTTGCTACTCTTAGTTATTGTCTTTACTTAAATAAAAAATAATTAAAACAAAAATAAAAATAAAACCGAACCAACCTTGCTATATACAATGGTATAAGGTAAATGAATTATTAGAAATAGAGATAAATACAATTCTACACAGACAAACAAAACTGTTTTTAATTAGGGAAAATTTTTTTTACTCTCATGTTAGGGCAACTTGCTTAAGTATAATGTATAATGTATAATGTATATTATAAATGGGGTTGGGTATATGCCACAAATAACTGTCTATATAAAAAAAGAAGACATGCCAAGCTGGAAAGCTATTAGAAATAAGGCAGAGTGGATTAGATATTATCTTAATGGGGGAAAACATGAAGAAGAAACCTTACGGACAAAAAGTGTTGATACAACTGAGTCTATTAGACCTGTTATAAAACATACTGTTGTAAATATAGAAGACGCGCCAATAAAAAATATATCGGACGGCAAAGCCGTTGGTGTTAAGAGAACTATTGACCTTACTACTGTACTTACTAGAAAAAAGATTAAGACTTGTGAGCATGGAGCTGCCATAGGTTTATGTAAGTTTAACTGTAGGAGGGCTGTATGAAACTGAAGCTTGTAAGGCTGAAGAAGTGTTGTCTGCATAAACTTAGCTATGCTGAGTATTGTGTTAGATGTAGAGGGATTATCTAGTGAAAATCTTTGATGACTATGATGAGAACAAAGACTTGTTTGGTAAGGACGATTTCTTTGAGATTATTAGAAAGAAAGATATGCAGAATGCTAGACGCAAGGAGGATTACCTATCTCAAATATTTATTGGATGGCAGTGTCCTATTTGCTGGGAAATATATAACCCTCATATATTAAATTGTGTAAAGGAACATAAGTATGGCTCAAACAAAAGAACTAACAATACCCTACCATTTTGAACCTAGAACATACCAGATACCGTTCTGGTTAGCTATTCAAGATAAGCCTGTAGATAGAGCAGTGCTTGTATGGGCAAGGCGACATGGTAAAGACAAGACTATGATAAACGCACTTCTATTACAAATGCTTAAACGAGTTGCTAATTACTATTATGTATTCCCTGAGTTTAACCAAGGACGAAAAGCTTTGTGGGATAACTTAGACAGTTATGGGTTTAAGACTATGGACCATATACCACAAGAGCTTAGAAAGAGAACTGACCAACAGCAGATGAAGATTGAACTATATAACGGTTCTATCTTTCAGATTATAGGAGCTTCTGACATTGACCGTATAGTTGGAACTAACCCAGCAGGGATTGTGTTTAGTGAGTATTCACTTATGAGTCCAAACATTATTGGTTATCTATTACCGATTGTTGTTGAGAACAAAGGGTTCATGTGGTTTAACTTTACTCCACGAGGTGACAACCATGCGAGAACTTTATATCAGCAGGCAGTTAAGAATGGGTGGTTCGTTAGCTATGTAAATGCTAGAGATGCAGGACAATTTAGTGAACAAGAATTAGAAGAAATTAAAAAAGAATACAAGGGGTTATATGGTGATGAAAGACTTTTCAATCAAGAGTTTATGTGCTCGTTTGATGAACCGATACAGGGATCATATTACGGAGATCTCATTTCGTTGGCTGAAGAAACCGACAGGATTACGGATGTTCATTATAGGAATGAACTTCCTGTTCATACTTATTGGGATCTTGGTGTTGGTGATGCTACTGGAATTTGGTTTGCTCAGTTTGTTGGTGATAAGGTTAATCTCATAGATTACTACGAGGGTAACGGTAAAGGACTTGACCACTACATAAAGGTATTACAAAACAAACCTTATGTGTACGGACAACACTTTGCACCACACGATATTAAGGTAAGGGAGTTTGGTTCTGGGTTATCTAGGGTAGAAACAGCTAGAAACTTAGGAATAAACTTCCGTGTAGCACCTAAATTAAAAATAGAAGATGGTATAAACGCAACAAGAATATTACTTCAAAGGTGTTACTTTGATAAGAAAAAATGTGAAATAGGTCTTGCTTGCTTAAAAAATTACCATAGAAAGTATAACGAAGAAACGAGGGTGTATGATAATAAACCACTTCATGATTGGAGTTCTAATGGGGCTGATGCTTTCCGTTATCTTGCAGTATCTGTCAAACAGAACCAAATAAGTAATTACAGCCCAACAGATGATATACCTGAGTACGCTAAGAGTGGGTTTAACTTTGGTAGTGCTGTTACAGACACTAGTAGGTTTACACAGCAAGATGACTTAGGTTTTGATAAAAATGGATTTTTAAGATGATTAAATATTTTAGTATGTTTAGTGGAATAGGAGGATTTGAAATTGGAATACAAAGAGCCTATGATGATGCAACAGGTAGGCGACAGAGCCAAGATGGGGGTGAGAGCTTGGAGCGTGACGAGAGTATGTCCATCCCTGCAAGCATCCCCTGGGAGCAAATACCCCTATGTATTGGTTACTCCGAAATTGATAAATACGCAATTAAAGTCTACGAAAGGAACTTCAATGGACACACAAACTACAAAGATGCAACAAAAATTAACCCAGAAGAACTCCCAGATTTTGACCTTCTTGTCGGAGGATTTCCTTGCCAAGCTTTCAGCATTGCTGGAAAAAGAAAAGGATTTGAAGACACCAGAGGCACACTCTTCTTTGATATCGCTAGGATTCTTGCAGAAAAAAAACCCAAACATCTGGTTCTTGAAAATGTCAAAGGTCTACTTAGTCACGACCAAGGAAGAACTTTCCAGACAATCATTGGGGTTCTCTCCGACTTGGGGTATGGAGTTGAATGGCAGGTACTTAACAGCAAAGACTTCGGAGTTCCCCAAAACAGGGAAAGGGTCATCATTGTCGGACATCTTGGAAACGAATGTGGACGAAAAGTATTTCCTATCACCAACGGCAGTAAAAGCCATCTTAAATACAGCGGGGGAGTCATTTCGTCTAGAGAAAAATGGCTTGAGGACGGCAACAACAACTCAAGGAACTTCTCGCAAGGACAACGGATTTACTCCACAGAGGGCATAAGCCAAACCCTTGCAGGACAGGCAGAAGGTCAGGGTGGTAAAACTGGTTTATATGAAATTGCAGATACTCGTATACGCAGACTCACGCCTAAAGTAGCTATACAAGAAGCAACTAAAAAAGGATATGCAGAAGCAACAGTAGGACAAGCTATAAATCTATCTCAACCAAATAGTAAAACAAGACGAGGTAGAGTATCAGATATTGCTCAAACAATAGATACAGGTATGCAACAACATACACTTACAGAAGAAGCTCGTATACGCAGACTCACACCTAAAGAATGTGAACGCCTACAAGGATTTCCAGATGATTGGACTAAGTATGGTGAAGATGAACACGGAATGAGAGTAGATATCAGCGACACACAACGATACAAAATGTGTGGTAACGCAGTAACTACAAACGTAATACAAGCAGTAATAACAAACTTAATAAAATGTATGGAGGAAATATGACAGTAGAAGATATAAAAGAACTATGCCCAAAGGCAGAGAACATAGCAATACTAAATGGAATAGTATCTATGAAAGTCGGTGAGTTTGCTAAGTCAGAAAGTATGTGGGTTAATAAATCACCTATGGAAAACAAAGCTAAGATCACTAGACTTTACCAAGAACTATTAACTATGAATAGAACCCTTAATGACGATATTAATAGACAACTGAACAAAAACCTTGCAGCCAATACCCAGCAGTATAAGAACGACCTATATGGTAAATAGTATATGGCACAACAAGACTTTTGGACACTGTGGGCTAATGTCGGAAAAGAACTTATAGAGCACGGACAAGAAGTACAATTCGGACATTCATTACTTGAAGTTAAATACATGGAGGGCGTACCTAAAGTAATTATTTTAAGTAAGTCTATTAAGCGTAAATTTCCTAGTGACGATATAGCTAAAATGAGTGTTGCACAAGAGATGGAAACTACCGAGAAAGCTAACTATACTGGTGCTAGAACATTCACCATTACTTATGATAAAGGACACATATCTCACATTCTGCTTGACGAATACACCAACAAATTGTTATAATGTGTTTTAAGTAGTGAGCCTAGGCAAAGCAGCTACTCTGATTAACTTAATTGGAGTATGCTTTGGACGCAAAAAAAGAGCCACATCTATTAAACGAAAAAAGACGAGAAAAGGGTGCAGACTATGACACCGTTATTCAAGATTTAGAAGAGAACGACAGAACTATTGGTGGCGACCTCCGACTCCGTGGTATGTTGGCTTCTCAATTTCAAACAGCACAAAACGCCCTTAGATACATGTCCTTAGACTGGGACGAATATGAAGACCTCTTATTCGTTCAAAGCAGAACTCCAGACAACTCTAAGATTAGACTTAGTGAAGGTAGCCTATCTACCATTGTTATAGAACGAGCTGGACGAGTTATGTCTAAGTTACCAAGAGGAACTGTTCACGCATTTGGTTTACAAAATCAAGGTAAAGGTCAGTTAATGGACTTACTTCTTGAAAAGTGGATATACCCTAACGCTAATTACCAATACGACCTAGAAACTAAACTATTTATGTGGGATATGTATTCAAATGTATATGGTACTATGCCAATGTGTTATGACTGGACATACACACAAAACTATACAGGACCAGACTGCTGGTTAGTGCCAATTAGAAACTTTTTCCCACAACAAGGTAGATTCTCTATGCACAACTGTGACTATGTGTTTATCTCCAACTATATCAGCCGTGATTACTTAGAAGACCTAGTAGAGAATGAAGTTACTGACTACGACCTAGACGCTATTGCACAGGTATTAGAGAAGACTAAACAAGGTAAGACACGACCAACTAGCTATGATGATTACTTGCGACACAACCCTATGTTCCAATACAGAAGACGAGCTGTATTTACTGACACAGGTGAAATAGAAGTTGTTACTAAGTACGAAGCTGGTGATGACGGACGCTGGATAGATTTCCTACCTGACTTTGGTAATTTAGTTATTAGAAACATTCCTAACCCACATCAGAACGGTAAAATACCTGTAGTGCTTAAGTACGCTATGCCGACACTAGACTCTGTTATTGGTTTAGGTGACATGGAAAAAGGACGATATGCTCAGTACGCTATTGACACTGTTACAAACCTACTTGTTGATGGTATTAAGCTTAGAACCTACCCACCAATCAAGGTATTAAACGGTAATGTAGTCATGCCAACTGTTAGATTCCAACCTGGAGCTAAATGGCTCGTATCTAACCCTAACGATATTAGTCACCACCAGTTCCCAGATGTAGATGGCAACAACAATCTCACATTCCAAATGCTTCAGGGCATAATGAGTAACATAACAGGTCAAACTACCACGAGAGCTAGTGGTGAATCCAATACACCAACTGAAGGTAAAACTCCACAAGCTATTAAAGCTCAGAACGCTAGCCAGTCTACTAGGGACGATATTGATTCTAAGTTTATGGACAAATCTATTGAAGAGCTATTTAACGGTATGATTAGCCTAATAAATGATGTAGAGCATGACGAACCTATAGAACTTTACATGTTTAATGACGAAATTGCTGAAATTGCAGCTAGTTACCCTGACATTAAGGACGCAGTTAAGATTTCTCCAAACGGAAAAACTGCAAAAATCACTATTAAACCATCAAGAATCAAGAATGAAAAGGGTTACATCTACAAAATTAACCCACGATCTACCTACATGGACGATTTGGACGCTCAACACGAGCAATTACTAGAGATTCACAACACATTAATGTCAAATCCTGGTGTAATGGACGACCAACTAGCAAAAAATGGCATGGCATTTGACTACGGTGAGTACTATAAGGAGCTTTTGATGACTGGTGGACTACGAGATGTTAAGAAATTACTCCGAAACATGACTCCACAGCAACAACAGTCTTATCAACAGCAAAAAGGACTTGAACAACAGCGAACTATGCAAGAACGCATGGACATTAAAGACCTACCACCTGCAGCAGCAGCTCAAATGGCTAACCGAGCAGGACTACAAGTACAACCTCAAGATTTTATGCAGAATCAGATTCAAAAAATGGCACTTGAAACACAGAGCAAGGTTGAAGTTACACAAGCTAAGAATGGCAAACCTGTAAGCCCTATGACGCAACAAAGCGCTATGAATGGTATGCAACAGCCTCAACAGCAGAACGAAGGTCCTATGGGGCTTCCTATGCCTCAGACAGGTTATACAGTGCCAGGTAGTCCAGAACCTGAGATGGGAAATATTAATATAGGTAATCCTGATATTGCACAAGCGATTGCACACATTAGGAGTACACACGGAAGGCTATAATGGATAAAGGAAAAGCAGCTATTAGGGGAAGCATGCGAGTATCATTTGATGATAATCTTTTCACCCCACCAGAAGTAGTAGAAAACCAAGACATAGAGCAAGAGGAGAATGAAATAATTAACCTCTATGCTTCATTAGCAGAACACCCAGGCTGGGTACAAATTAGGCAAGACTTTGAGGCTACAATTAAAGCTTATCGGTCAGGCAAAACCTTGCAACAAGCAATACCTACAAAGTCATTAGAGGAAATCGGACGACTCACTATAACTACAAATGCTATAGCAGATGAGTTAGAAAAAATAATCCTAACTGTTGAAACTGCCGTTGCTCAGGTAGAGGAGAAAATTAAAAATGGACGACAAAGTCAAAGAGTTTAGAAAGGCGATAGAAGATGCACAACCAGCTAAATTTCCAGATTTTACAAAAATTAGGAACAACCTTAAAAGTGAAGCTAGGAATAATGTATTTCACTCGCCTATTCAGCAAGGTCCAATCCTTATTTGTAGGAGTTGTACGACACAGCACACGATTGCTTATGTTGGTATGGACAAAATTCTTGTCGGTGTTAAAGAGAATGGAGAGCCTATTTTAGAGCCACGAAAGATGTAAACCGATACCTGCTCACCCAAAATAGATGGGCAGGTATTGGGGGACATCACCCCCAGGTGACGCACGAACCTATAACAAGTGTGATTAGAAAGGAGCAGCCATGGCTGATTCAGAACAGACGCAAAACACCACCCCTGCTGGTGGGACATCAGATTCGTCATCAGATGTAAGTTCAAATGCAGGTGGTGAAGCACTACAACCAACTAACTCCGTTGAGGTCGTAAACGGAAATGTTGAGGACAATGGTAATTCCGAGCAGAGTGATGCTGCTAACGGTGCAGATAGTAGTGATGGAACACGACAAAGACCTTCTCGTGCTGAAAGGCGCATAAGTGAATTAACAAAAACAATAAAGGATTTAGAAAAACAATTGCAACAGCCGAACCAGCTTTACAACGAGCTTACAAAATCTCCTGTAAACAATTCAAATGTTCAGTTGCCTGACTATTCTAACTTAACTGAAATAACTCCTGACCAAATTCGCCAGGACATTATCTCAGCAGCAAGTCAGATAGTAGACCTGAAAATGCAAACGACTGCACAAGTCTTGGAGAGTAACCTCACTCGTTCTCAAGCGATTGAAAAACGAGCGCTGGAAATAGAAAAGGCTGAAGCTAAATATGCTGTTTTAAATCCAAACAGTGAAGACTATGATGAGGATTTAGTTCATGAAATCACTGATTCATACAGTGAAATTTTTGCAAAAGATCCAACAGTTAGTTTCACAAAATTCATTCAACCTCTTACACGAGTATTGGATTCAATGTCAAACACAAATCCGAAAGGAACGAGCAATCCAGAAGTATCATCTAAAGGTAAATCTGCTATCAAACCTACTAACTCACCATCAAAGAGTCAGAAGCCGTTTGAACAGATGTCTACCAAAGAGATGGAACAATACTTCGCTTCAAAGAGAGTTCGTTAAAAAATAAAGGTATAAATCAATGGCAATTAACACTACAGCCTCCTCAGGTGGTTCACCAAGTACTGCAGGTGCATTATCTAACGAAGTAGCCGTTTACTACGAACGACGCTTCCTAGAAAGAGCACGAGCTATGCTTGTACACCAAGAAGGTGCACAGTTGAGAGCTTTAGAAGGAAATGCTGGAAAACAGGTTATCTTTAACCGATTCAGCCCTCTAAGTCTTGCTACTACAGCTTTAACAGAAGGTTCAAACCCTGCTGCAGTTGGACTAGTAGACTCTCAAGTAACTGTTACTCTAGCAGAATACGGAAACTCAATTCAGGTTTCTAGACTTCTAGGTACAGTAGACATTGATGACCGTGACAAAGAAAAAATTGATGTTGTAGCTCAGAACATGGGTGAAACTTTAGACTACCTAGTAGCAACTGCTTTACAAAGTGGTGCAACTACTCTAACTATTAACTCATCTACAGCTAACACTAACGGTAGCATTACTGCTGCTGCAGTGGCACAAGGTGTAGCTCAACTTAAGAGCAACAAGGCATTAATGTATGACGGTACTTTTGGATGGATCGGTAAGATTCAACCACAGACTGAATATGACTTAATCCTAACTACAACTTGGCAGAACGCTGCTGCTTACTCCAATGTACAAGCATTGTACGCAGGTGAAATTGGTGCGCTATATGGCGTTAGATTCTTGGTAACTAACCAAGGAATTAACTCATCTAGCACTGCTTACCCACAAGGTAAAGCTTACTCTAACTTCATCCACGGAAGAGAAGCATTTGGTGTATATGACAACCAATTAGATGCTCCTAAGCTCTACATTGTCACAGGTGCTGATTCAAACAACCCTGCAGAACGATTCCATGTAATTTCATGGGCTGGTCAATTTGCAAGCGTTGTATTGAACGCAAACTGGGTCATAAATGTTGTATCTGGTGCTTCTATCTAATAATAGACGCTAGTACAGACATAAGGGGTAGGAGTGTAAAAGCTTCTACCTCTTTAATTTAATAAAATATAAGGAGAATAACATGACAACAAAGAAAGCCACAGCACAATCTACTGAAGCTGGTATCAACATACCACCAGAAAAAGTAGAACTACAAGGAACAACAATAGCTAAACTATTAAACAAAGATGAGCTATATGACGACATAGAAAACACAGACTACACCACTAAATATGATGGTATAGATAACCAAATAGATGGATTCTTAAAGAAACACTATGAAACAAAATCAGCAACTATAGATATGCTTGCAGATGTTCTTAACTGGGACAGAATGGAAGTAATTGAAAGACTAAAAGAAGCTGGTTGTGACTTACCAACAGGTTGGTAGTATGGACATTAACCTCAAAAACTTAGATGAGTCTAGGCGTAATGACTACATTAAGATGACTGAAAAGTTAAATGATCCTAACTCATCAGACTATGACAAAAAAAGAGCTGCAGATGTTTTATATGCTTTGAAACTACAAGCTAACAGCAAACCAATACAAAAACTAAGAGAAGATATGCGTATAGCTGTATTAAATGGGGATAGAGATAAAGTTGAAAAACTAGGGGAAATAGCTAAAAAGGTTGATAGAGATTGGCGTTTCTGATATAATACAAGTGTATAATGACTTTGAAATCAAAGAGTTATGCCCTAAATTAGGCGTAGCTCTTTTTTTATAGGAGAAAATAGAAATGGCAGTACAATACACACCACAAGGCGTAGCTTACCAGAATAACCCAGATTTTAGAGGTTATCTATCTGCGCAAGGTGGACAATATGCAGACCTACTTAACTATGTAGGTGGAGCAGACGGTAATAACCCATACACACTAAACACTGATAAACTAGGAAGTCAAACGAACGCTTCTCAACTTAATCAGATGATTAAAGATGCGTATAGCAATTACTCTATGGGTACAAACATCAACCAAGGGGTAAACTACCAAGCACCATCATCTGGAGGTGGTGGAAATGCATCAGGATTAAGTGACACTGCTCAATCTCAAATGCTACAGGCTTTAGGAACATCTTATAATGTGCCAATTCAGAATTATCAAACGCAATTAGGTAATATACCTAGCCAATACAACACAGATGTAGCCAACACACTAGGTCTATACGGTTCAGAGCAAACAGCTAATGCAGACCAAACCCAGAACCAACTAAACGTCTACGGACAACAAGAAGCTAACACTACTGCCCAACAACAACTATCTCTAGCACAACTAGCTGAGAACATTAGAAGCCAGAATACTGGTTACCAAAACCAATTAGCTGAAAGAGGAGCTGGATCATCTAGTGCAGCTGGTATGGCACAATACGCATTAGGTAAGCAACAAGCCCAGGAATCTGCAGGAATAAACCTACAAGCAAACACTAACAACGCACTTATTCAGCAACAAATGAATGCAGCAACTACTTCAGGTCAAGACTACTCTAAAATTCTTAATCAGCAACAACAAGGTGCGCTAACTGGTTTACTAAACAATTACAAGAGTCAAATGTATAACCTACAAGACAGTTTAGCCCAAGCAACAGGTGGAGAAGCTCGTGATGCTATTTATTACACTAAACAAGCATTAGACAACGATATGCTTAATAAGTTAAACAACTTAAACTCAAACATAGGTAATGCTGGAACAGCTTTCTCACAAGCTCAAAACACAGCACAATCTAATATAAGTTCACAAGTTACACCAAACATAGCGACTAAACCAGACGCAGTAATAACACCACAAATAGGAAGCTTTTCACCCAATTTGAATAACAACCCAGTACTTTAATAGAGAGGAGATAGAATGCAGCCAAAACAGAACCCATTAGGTATACCAACTACTGCTCCTGGACAAATCTTTGTTAATCAGAACCAACCAAAACCAATTACTATCACTCCTATGAGTGGTCCTAAAATACAGCCTGCTAATCAACAATTTAATATTTCACCCATACAAAGCCCTAACTTTAATATGAATGGGTTTATTAATGCACCTAATTTTATAGGTAATCCAGAACAACCTTCTAATAACCCTATACAAAACATAAACAATAAAGTTAAGCAAAATCCTAGCATATTTACATCATTAGAAAATACTCTTATTCAAGGTGCAAAAGATGTAGGTGGTTTTGCCAAAGGAGTAGGTGGTAAGCTATTTGATTTGGGTAAGGGGATTGTAGAATACCCAATAACATTAGGTGGAGATGTACTTAAAACTGCTGGTTCAGCAGTTAAGAGTGCTGCTATATCTCTTGCCAGTGGTGCTGCATCTATGATTCCAGGTGGAGCTGAAACAATGAATCAACTTCAACAGAAGAGTAATGCAGAAACTTCTGCCTACATGTCTAAACTAACCAGTGACTTAGAAAAGCTACCACAGGGCGCTGCTGCTGGTATTGCAGGTGGAATTAAATCTATATTTAACCCACAAACTACAACCGTTCCTGTAGTATCTAAAAACCCTGTAACTAAATTCTTTGTAGGTAATCAACCTATTGAATCTGTTCAACAAGCGTATGAACAAGGTGGTAAAACACAAGGTGAAAAAGTTGGTGCAGGATTAATAGCTGCAATTAATGATATTTTATCTATTAAAGGTGGTAAAGCTGTATTAAAAAGTGGAATTTCTAAAGGTGCTGAGGTATTAGAACGCAACCCATCAGCAGAAACACTTAGACAACAAGCTCCAACTGTAGACCAAGTTCCATTTACAAAACGAGTTAATAATTTAGACGGAGATAAGGCTGCACAAACAGTGTTAGGTCGTGGTGGAACAATAGACCAAGCTGCAGCAGCATACGAACAAAAAGCACCACAAGTACCAAAAGAAGTTGTAGATTCAGAAGTATCTTACCTTGCAGATAAGACAGCACCTAGGTTTGATCCTGTTAAGTTTGATGAAAATGCTAATCCTAACTTAGTAAACAAAGCTGAAAAGTATGACGAAGTTCTTAACACAGACCTTAAAACCCCACAAAATAGTAAGACTCCGTTAATGGATTTACTTAAACAAGCAAATGGTAAAGCTCAAGAGGGTAGGATATATGCTAGTCAGTTTGCTAAAGAAATTAAGGGTATATTAACAAACAAAGATGATAGAACAGCTACTAGAGATGTATTAGAGGGTGCTGTAGACAAGTCTACTGTATCTGATGATGTTAGGTCTATAGCCAACATACTACGCCCTATAAACGACAAAATTCTTGCTATTGGTAGATACGATAATCCTGACCTTGGTGAGCGAGAAAACTATGGAACAAGACAAATAATTAAAAGTAATGAAACTGCAAAACCTAGTGAATCACTTACTGTAAAAGGCTTTAACAATATTGCAGACTTGTTTAGAAAAACTTCATCTATAGCTGCACGAACTGAAATACATAAATTTGTAGACACTAAAGGCAACGCTAAATTTGGAACACTAGATGAACTTAACCTTACTAGACTTGGTAATAACTTATTTAGAGATGAGAACGGCAACGCATATAAAGCTGTTCAAACTTCTGCTCGTGAAATAGAACAAAGTGGTAGAGCAATATACCGAAAAGACATAGCTAAAATAGCTGAAAAACATCTATCTGAAGCTGCAGTTGTAAGAGCAAGACAATTAGCTTACGAAGAAGTAATGCGTAACCCAGAAGCTTATGAAATTAGAGATGCTGCTAATGCAATAAAAGGTGATGTGCTCATTAAAAATGTACCAGATTTACAAGGTAAAGTAGCACCTAGAAATGTTGCAAAGCTATTACAAGACACATTTAAAGAACCTGAAGGCATGAGTCCACTACAAAAAACTTGGCGTGGTGTTACAAGAACAGTTACTCAAGCCATTATACTTAACCCATTTATACACGGTATGAACCTACTTAACCAAGCCATTATAGCTACTGGAGTAGGTAGAGAAGATTTGTCTATGCCAGCCAAAGTATGGAATGGAATGATTGCTAGTGGAAAGTTTGGTCATGCATTAATGGAACTAGCTGATCCTGATGTTAGACAAGCCATGATAAAAGAATATCTATCTAGAAGTACTTTTGGTACTGGTGGTGGAGAAAGTGAAACAGTATTAACTCGTGCATTAGAAAGAATGAACTTACCAGAGTTTAATAAATTAAACGCTAAAGCCATGGAATGGATTGATATGACATTTAGACTTGCAGCTCACAAAGCAAACCGTGAAGCTGGTATGTCAATTAAAGATAGTGTTGATGCAGTAGATAAGTTTATGGGTGACAATAGTAAAATACCTGAACTAGCACAAGACATAGGGCTATTCTATAGATGGAACAGAACACAGGGAATGGCATTATATTCACAACTTAGAAGCCCAGGAAGATACATGGGTGCTAATGTGGCTACGGCAGTAAACGCAGCTATTTACTTTGGACTAAACAGTGTTCTTCAAAAAGCTACAGGAAACCAATACGCATCAGATAGAACTCCTGGAGAACTAGGTATGATTAGAGATATATACCGTTTAGTTAAAGACCCATCTAACGCTCCAAGACAAATACTTACTAGCAAGACTAACCCAATAATAGTTGAAGCACTTAACCAATTAATGGGTAAAAACATGTATTCTGGAAATACTTTAGATACTAACTCTGCAAGGTTACTTGATTTATACAATACTTTGTTTGCCCCAGCTAAAAACATAACTAAGGTTACTAGTGGTAAACAAACATTACTAAGTGGATTTGTATTACCAGAATTTGGTATTAACTTACCTACAGGTACGCAAGCAGAAGGTAAAGCACCTTACCAGGCAGCTCCTAATGCCAAAGGTATATTAAATACATTACTAAATGTTCCTGGTGCAGAAGGGGGAACAGGTGTAGCTCAGCAAAAAGCGTATATACAAGCTAAAGATGTACTTGATAAAACTCTAATAAATGATAAAGCTGCTCAAGCTGCAGTCCAACTTTACATGAGTAGTGAAGTAGATAATAAAGGCGTTAAGATGCAAAAGAGCGAAGAAGAAACTATAGGTGCTGCATTGGCAGTAGCTGGTAGTCCTAAAGGTCTTGCTGCACTACAACAGTTTGCTAAATCTACTGGAGATAATAGTCTTATATGGAAACTAAATGGTGCAGACCTTAAAACATTCTTAGAATACAAAGCTGCTGATTCTGATCAACAACAGGCTATGATGCAAAACACTTTACCTAAGTTTGCAAACTTTAATAACGGTCAAGGATTAACGGATTTTGTTAAAGAATACCAACAATACTACAAAGATAATCCAATTAAATCTACTATAGCTCCTAACCCAGCTAACCCTGTATACCCAACATTTACAGGAACACAAGCTGACAACCTAAATACATACAAGCAACAAATTAGTAAATTAGACTCATCTACAAAAAATAACTACTTGCTAAATCACCCAGAAGTAGTAGACGCTTTAGGCAAAGAAACTAAATACTATAACGACTTAGCAGTAGCTCAAGGTGGACTAGCTAAAAAAGGCTTTACACCACTTACAGCAGACGAACAAAAGGGATTAGATACATATAGCTCACTTAAAGGGGACAAGGTAGCACAAGGTCAATGGATTAAAGCTAACCAAGATTTATGGAACTCTATATCTACAAAACTTACTCAGAATAGCGTATTAGCAACAGCTGAGAAGGGTGCAGTAGAACAATACGAAGGCGTGCCATTTAGTGGACAATATCTCAAAGACATAGCATCAGCAGCTCAAGGTATAGCTAATGTAGGTGGCAACTACCAGATAAACCCAGAAGCTGCATACCAGGCTAGAAAGACCAGTGCTGGCTCATCTTACAAACCTAGAAAACCTTTAATTATAAAGGCTAGAAAGATTAGAGCAGTTAGACCAAGCATGAAGCGTTTTAAACAACCAAAATCAGTTCGCATAGCTAAAACACAGAAACCACTTAGAATTGCGAAAGGCTAGTATTAGTGATATAATGTAGGAGAATGCATTACAGCAGAGCTGAGGCACTCCTACTCAAGGAGTGTTTTTTTAATTTAAAAAGGAGATAACAATGGCATTTACACCAAATAACCCATACGCTATATCTGACAACCAGCAGAGAGTAGTGGATGTACAAGAGGGAGCAACTGGAGTTTACGAAACCCTAAACGCTACTGCTACTTCATTTGTATACTTAACAACTACAGCAGGAACACAAGTTAAAACTGGTCCTGGTATTTTTCACACACTATCAATTCTAGGTGCTAAAAGTTCTAGCCCTATAACTGTTTATGATGGTACATCAACATCAGGAACAATAATCGCACAGTTTGGAACAGGTGCTCAAGCTGTTTCATTTACTTTTGATGCACAATTTAATACTGGTTTATTTGTTGTAGTGCCATCTGGTGACACTGTAACAATAACTTACTTATAGGAGTAATTTATGGCTAACACTAGCCCAATGACATACCAAAACATAATTAATGCCATTCAGCTACAGACTCTAAATGATCCTACGCCACCAGTTATAGGTTCACAGGAGTACAACATTTATGTTGGCATGATTAGAACATTAGCTATTCCTACATGGGAAAACGAGCGTGGTGTTATTTGGGATGAGCTATGGGTTAATGAACCAAACTACTACACAATTACTGCAACTCCGTCCAATGTAACTACTCCTATCAATATTCCTTTGCCATCAGACTTTAAGTTTATGTATGGTGGAACTATCTGGCTGACTTACCCAGGTTCAACGAACGCTTCCCCCAATGTTCGTTCATTTAAGATTAAGAAATTACCTGAAATGGAAATGAACCCTCGTAACAATCAGCCAGAGTTCTATGTAACAGGCAACCCTGTATCTGGTTACAACCTTGTAATGGGTTGGTATCCACAGACAGGTGGTGCTGAAATAGGTGCTACTATATCTTTCCGATACTACAAGTTTGCTAACATTCCAGATATAACTAGCACAGGTGCTTTATCCAACCCTCAAGATACTCCAGAAATGGCAGACCCTAACTTTATTATTTACAAGGTATCTGCTCAGGTTTCTGCTAACAACTTCAATACTACCCTTTACCAGATTATGGAAGACAAGGCTAACTACTCACTTCTCAACATGCGTATGGCACAAGAGATGAGTGCTAACTTCCAAGATGACTACCTACGAGATGTAGACAGTCTACTGGGCTACAGTGCTTATTTACCAAATAGATACAACAGTGGATACTGGACCAATAACGGTACAGGATTCATATAGGAGATTAAATGCCAGGACAAACAACTAAGGTTAATGCTGCAAACATTCGCCCCTACGAACTTATAATTGGTGGGCAGAACAATCAATACAACTGGCGACCAGGTGTTATTTCTTTCGTACAGGAAGACCGTCTACCTATTGGTGCAGTAACTCAAGCTAAAAACATGATGATGACTCAGGATGGTGTGTGGGCAACCAGATGGGGTTCTAATAACTATGGTAAAGCATACTCAGGTCCTATAACAGGAATGACTGACTTTACTACTATTATTAACGGTGTAACAACTAATTACATCATGATAGTAGACAACGGTACTGTTAAATACTCCAAAGACGGTGGTAACTGGTCAAGCGTATCAGGAACAGGTCCAGGAGCTAGTAATCACCTAGTATCTACTAACCAGGGAACTACTTACCTATCTGCAGCTATTACTACTACAACAGCTACCTCTATAACCGTAGCATCAGCTACTAACTTTCCATCTAGTGGTTCATTCATTATTACTGTAGACAGTGAGCAAATGAATGTTACAGCAGGTGCAGGAACTACTACTTGGACTGTAACTAGAGGTGTAAACGGAACTACCAAAGCTACACACTCAGCTAATGCAGTAATCAGTTACGGAAGCCAAGTATGGACACAACTTCTTCAATACCAGAACAAGATTTTATTTGCTAACGGAGTAGACAACTTTGGTTACATAGATATATCTACAAGTACTATATCTGGATGGGTAGGAACTGCTACCACAACTAACATTACTAGCGCTACTGCTACAATCGGTTCTCAGCTTACACAGCGCACTAATAACAACCTACTTAGGTATTACATAACTACAGTTACTAAAACAGGTGAAACAGCTCCATATCAGGTTGCAGATGTATATGTAGACCAAGCTCGTGAAACATGGTGGGCTAATAACACTTCTACACAAAGTTCTAATACTAATGTATTTATTAAAATTGCATGGACTGGTTCATCAGATTCAAATGTTATTGGCTACAATATATACCTTGCTCAGGCGATAGGTGGAGTAGCGTATTTCTTAGACTCAATATCTGCTAATACAGGTGGTACAGTTACTTACACAGACTGGGGTTCAACCGTAGTAAACAACTATGTAATTGCACCAGTTACTGACACAACCTTAGCACCTAAATTTAACTGGATGGCTATATCTGATAACAGATTATGGGCTACAGGTGATCCTAACAATCCTAACAGAATATACTGGGCAGGAGCACAACTTCAATACGCACTAGGCTTTTCTCCATTTGTTGGTGGTGGTTGGGTAGACATACAGCCAGGAACACCTAACACACCTAGATGGATTGGTCAGTTCCGTGACGGACAGGGTAACCCTATTACTACTATCTTAATGGCAGAACCATCAGGCTATGGTTCGGTATGGCATTGTATGCTTACAGACACAACCTTTGGTAACTATACATTTACCACACCTACTGTAGTTCAGGCTATGCAATCATTCGGTACACTATCCCCTAGAAGCGTTGTACAGACCCTACAGAATGTTTATTACTACTCACCTGGACCTGCAGGCTTTTATTCAAATGGTAGCATCCAGACGCTTTACAATGTGCTTGCAACCAATGAAATAAGTCTAGTAATCCGACCTGACTGTAAAGCTATTACTTATAACGCAATTAATAATATTACTGGAATAGAGTTTGATAAGAAAATATTCTGGTCTGTTCCTTATGGCTCAAGCCAAAACAATCAGATATTTGTATATGATACAGCCAAGCAGAACTGGAATCCTGCAGCGTTTACTTTTGGTGTACAACAGTTTATGAAGTATACCGACAACTCTGGAGTATTACACCTATTAGCATTACAGACTACACCTGTTAATGGTAACTACCTAATAGAGATTAGTGCTGACTTTAATGGAGATAACGGATTACCTTTTGATTCACACATTCAAACTGGTCTTATACATGTTAGCCCAGACCACTTACAGTTTGCCAACATTCAATACGCATACTGGGAAATGGGTTCAGCTGAAGGACAAATACAGCTGGCATTCTCAGGTACGACTAAGAACACGCCACTATCTAATCTAGCCACTTATTCGTATATAGCAGGAAGCTCGGCTAATAATACTGGATTCTCTAGCTTTGCATTTAGCACAAAACCATTTTCGTACGCATCTGTCGCACCTACACAGGTTACTGAACTTGCAGACAAGAAGCGTATTCGTATTACCAAGCTTGTAAACAACTGGGAGGCTGAAGTACACACTAACACGGTAGCTTCATACCTAACACTTAACCAGATGGTAGTGAAAGGTTTTATGATACCAACACAAGACCCAACAGGATGGATATTAAACTAATGTGTATTTTTAACTTTATTTGTGATATAATAACTAAGAACACTCAGTACAGAGTTACAGGTGCTCCCTTGTCGGAGTACCTTTTTTTATAGGAGAAATAAATGGCAGCAGCAAACACAGATTTAGTACGAAACGCAGCACCTAACTTCGCTACAAACCTAACAGGATCAATGTTAAGTAGTGATACTAGTATGACTGTAGCTTCAACCACAGGATTACCAACTGGTACTGCTGTTACATTAGTTATTGACGCAACCGACCCTGTATCTGGAGCATCTACTCCTTCTCTTAAAGAAGTAGTAACTGGAGTAGTATCTAACTCAACTACTGTAGGTAACTTACTTAGAGGTAAAGACGGTACTACAGCTCAAGCTCACACATCTAACGCTAATGTTACTATGTGGATTACTGCTAACCTATGGAATGATTTCCAAAGCTCTTACTTAGCACAGCATACTCAAGCTGGTTACCACTATGGAATATCTAACACAGGTGGAATGAGCAACTCTGGTGGATTCTCTACTGACTCTATTACTGTATCTGGTACAGCTTCACTTCCTACATTAGGTAACACTGCAGTATCTGGAACACTATCTGTATCTGGAGCTACAACCCTTACAGGAGCTTTAACAGCTAACGGTGCTACATTTAACGGTGCAGTTGGTATATCTCCACAAAGTGCAACTACAGTAGCTACTACATTAACACCTAGTTCTTCTAATTTTGTAGTACTAACAGCTCAAACCACAGATTTTACAGTAGCTTATCCAACAATAAGTGCAACAGAAGGTGAAACATTAGTTATAAGAATAAAAGATAATGGAACATCTCACAATATTAACTGGAACAGCGTATACAATCCAATTCAAGTTACTTTGCCATCATCAACAACAGCAGGCAAGACACATTACATAGGTTGTAAGTGGAATGGTTCTACAACCAAATGGGATGTTCTTAGCGTAGCAGTAGGATAAACAGATGGCAACCTCAGGTTCATTTTCAGGTTCAGCCTTCACTATTGGAGGTCAATCCAATAACTACATTTTTACTAACTGGCAATTAGCTAGTCAGAACACAAGTGGTAACTACTCTACAATTAACTGGCAAACATATTTTCACTTTAACGGTGCAGATGCTCAGCTAAATAATGGTTACACCAATTCCAACGCAGGTATGCTTTGGCAGAACACAGGCTTAGTACATAACTATGCAGGTGTATATACTGTTAGGGACATAGCATTAGCTTCTGGTACGTTTACAATAGGTCATGATGCAAACGGTAACCAGACTTTAAGCCTAAGTGATTCAATAGACATTTACCAAACAGGTACTTCATCTGGTTCTGGTTCATGGGCACTACCTCGTATTCCATTAGCCCCTGGTTTACTAAACATGACAGTAGACAGCATTACGACTCAATCAGCAAGATTAGGTGCAGAAATTACAAGTTATGGTCATGGTACAACTGCAAATCTTGAAATGTTTTATAAACTACATACCGATTCAGGATACACAAGTTTAGGAATACAAGCTGACGCAGCAGGATACAACTATTGGTCAGTTACAGGATTACAACCTGCCACATTATATGACTACATCTGTAACGTAACTAACAACAATGGGGACTTTGCACAATTTACCTCACAATCATTTACAACTTTAATAAATAATTCAATGCTAACAATGGATGTATTCTAAGAAAGGAACAATATGGATTACAAAAAAATGACATTAGGAAATAAACCAGCACCCAAAAAAGTTATGGGTAAAGTAACACCAAAAATTAAAATAAAATCCGACAAGCGACCTAAAGCTAGAAAGGGCTATTAATGAGTAGTAAAGTTCAACCCAAAAGCAAATCAGACATCAAGATGAGTAAAGCTCACCTTAAGCTAACAAAGAAGATGCTTAAGTCCAATGAGAAAATTATCAAGATGAAAATCGGAGATCATCAGAAAGCAGCGAAATCTGCAAAAACTTCACAGTCTAAGTCTTACAACAACTCCCACGCTAAAGTTCATAAGATGGAATTAAAGTCTATCAAGAAAGAACAAAAAGCCATGGGAAAATATAGTAAGAAAGTTAATAACAAATAAGGAGGACCTATAACAATGGGACAACAAAACAAATTTGTATCAGGTGGAAAGATTGGTCAGAATATTGCACCATTACCAAACCCTTACAATGCAGAAAAAGCTGGTGGAGCTCGTAAGAGTTCTATGAGCAAGGGCGCAGCTACACTAGGAAAAGTAGCAAACCCAGGTGAGAACATGGGTACACAAACACTAAGTACTCACAACGATATTAACGCCTTTACAAGAGGTATAAAGAGCCGTGGACCATACAATGGACCAGCATTTTCAAGCTTTAACAACTACGGAAAGATGGGTAGAACTGGAAATACATCAGCTATCTCTAGCTTTACACTACCTTCTGGTAACAAGATGGGTTCTACACTAACTACACAAAAGATGTATGGTGGAAGCTATAACGACCCAATGAAAAGCAACCCTGCAGGCAGCAACAAGGCTAACAACACTAAAGCTACTGTAAGAGGTGGTTCTAGCAAAAAAGGTGGCATGTCTGGCAAAGTAGGCGCAGGTGGCAACTTTACTGGTAAATCAGCTCAAATGAAACGAGCAGCTGGTGGAAACAAAAAAGGCAGTGGCTACATGGCTTCTGTTAGAAAAGGTAAATAATATGCCAGCTAAATCTTTCAAGGGCAAGAGTATGCGACCAGGTGGTGGTGGACGATTCGCTAAGATGGTAGCATCTGGCAAATCCCCTGCACTTGCAGCATATATTGGAAGAAAAAAGTATGGAGCTAAAAAAATGGCTTCATTTTCTGCACAAGGTAAAAAAAGAGCAGGAAAAAAATAGCATGACCCAACGTGAAACTGAAAGACTAGCTATAGTGGAGGCAAACCAAAAGAATATGAGTGATAATTTAGAAGAAATTAAACAAGATATCAAAGAGCTTAAATCTATGATGTACGATGTTAGACAAAACTATATTACTAAAAACACTGCTCGTTGGATTGCTGGTGTAATTATCTCTGTTTTTACGGCTTTCATTTACGTTTGGGATGTAATCCTTAGAGGTGGTAAATGAAAAAGTTTAATAACTGGTTAGCAATTAAAATCACATCTGGAGTAGCCACAATGTGGTGTGCATACATATTCGCTATATTAGCCATGCTAGGATTTCCTACACATGGCAAAGCACAAGACTATGTTCAATGGATTAGCCAAACTTTTATTCAACTTACTATGCTATCTGTAATTATGGTAGGTCAGAATTTACAAACTAGAGAATCTAAAAAAAGACACGCTGAACATATAAAACACATTAATAAGATAAATAAACACTTAGGAGTAAAAGAATGAAAGTAAGCACACAAGCTCCACAAATTCAGAATGCTATTCGTGGCAACACATACATTCTAAACATACCTGTATATCAGTCTGACGGTGTTACACCATTTAACTTAACAGGAGGGACAGTCTACTTCACTCTTAATAGTTCGTCTACTCCAGCAAGTGATGGTACAGATGCGTCAGCTGCTATCAAAAAACAAGTTAGTTCATTTATTACACCTAGTGGTGGAAGTTACCCTAGCCAAGCTCAGATTGTACTCGCTAATACCGATACATCTGGACTTAGCCAAGGAGTCTACTACTATGACATACAAGTAAAAGACGGTTCAGGAAACATTATTTCTTTAGCTGCTAATACTTTTAGCGTAATAGATGACATAACAACAAGAACAACATAATAAAAGGAGAAAAAATATGGATTCACAACCAATAGAAGCAACTATCGTAAATGATGTTGTGTCCGTAGAAAGTCTATCTGGACACCCAGAAGGATATGTAGACGGAAACGGTGAAACTATTGTCGCTGATTTAGACGACAAAGGTAATGTAATAGGCTGGCACAAAGAGCCAGTAGGAGGGACTAAATAATGGCATCAACAGTATCATGGTCCGAATATAACGGAGCAACCCCAACAATCACAGGTTCTAGAACTGAAATGAACCTAAAGAATATAGATGACAGCACAACTGCTTACTCATCTAGCCCAATCACTGCAGGTAACAACAGTTTTACTAAGTACCAATCAGCAGTACACGCAGGTACATACAACACACTATCTGCAGCTTCATACACAATGAGCGTAGCAGGTGGAAGCCTTGGAACAGGTCTAACATTAGTAGGTGGAGTTAAGACTAGTTACACAACTCCTGCAACAACAGCAAGTGGTGACTCAACAGTTACAACTTCAGCTATGACTGCTAACTTTAATTCAAGTTCAACAGGTGTTGGTACAGGTACATCTACCTACACTACAGCTGGTGGTGTATATGTAAACCCACTACGTCTACAACTTCAGACAACTACAAGTGCAGCTCCTGGAGATACAACTTCAGAAACTATCACTTACACTTGGACTGAAAGCTAATAGTAACTAAGCCTTAAATGGCAGGGAGAAAGCAATACAATGCCCCACAATGCAATAGAAGCAGAATATAAGGATGGTTTCGTTCTTAGTGAACTAGATCAAGACGATAAGTCTATCTACGAAGAAGGACGAAACACCTTCTATGATATTTTAAACAAGCTACCAGAAACCGAACATGGTCCTATGGTACGCTTGTCTTTGCATGTCCATAAACAGAAATTAGACATAGACTGGACATCAGTTCCAGGCAACGCTAAACCTATTAGATTTAAGACTTACGCAATAGAACGAAACTTTGCGACAGGTGAAACATCAGACCCAATGCTACAAAAGATAGTATTCGGTTATGAGTATTTAGACCCAGAAACAAAAATGAATGTACAAAAAGTACAGGAAATAAAATAAGGAATATAAATGGCTGCAGTAATTAGAGGTTCAAGTACATTTACAGTACCATCAGGTTCAAGCACACAGACTGTTACTTTACCAGTAACTACAAACGCTGGTGATGTTATTATAGTTGCCACTTCTGCACAGGGAACAACTAGCTTCTCAATGTCAGGTGGTAGCACAACTACTTGGTCTACAGTAGGAAGTGGCGTGGGTGTTGCACCTGTTGTTTGGACAATGCTTGGGTATAACACACCTTCTGGTGTTACTTCTGCTACGCTTACTTATTCTACTGGTGGTGCTGGTTCTGGTGCTGTAGCCGTTATTTCTGGACTTTCATTAATTAACCCAGTTCTTCAATCTGGTAACGGTTCATCTTCTTCAGCTACTACTGCCACTGCTTCGTTAGCAAACGCTGTCAGAACAAATACATTACTATTTTATGCAACATCACATTTTGGAGCTACTGGTGAAACTGGTATATGGTCAGTTGATACAAACAGCTTTTTTAATTTACAGTTTTCAAACAATAACTCACGACCTGTTGGAATAGATTATAAACCCCCTACTGGTTCAGTTGGTGCAACTGGTAACTCAGTTACTGTAACTTATACCAACTCAAACTCTGGTGGACTTACATTACTTGAATTAAATGTTCCTTTTACATCAACTCAATCATCTGTAGCTAGGATTCAAAAAACATTTACATCAACTCAATCATCTGTAGCTAGAATACAAAAAACACTCACATCTACTGAACCCAGCAAAGCTCGTATACAAAACACCTTAACTAGTACAGAACCGTCTAAAGCTCGTATTACAAAAACGCTTACAAATACTCAACCAAGTAAATCCAGAATATCTAAAACTCTTACCTCAACACAACCTAGCAAAGCAAGAATAAGTAAAACTTTTACAGCAACTCAGACTTCTGTAGCTAACATAGTTCCAAACATTCGTACTACTACACAGACTTCTAAAGCTCGTATAGCTAAATCTTTTAATAATAACCAGACATCTGTAGCACGAATCATAGAACAGGAAACTGTTAATCAGACATCCATAGCTAGAATAGTTAAAACATCTAGTACAACTCAATCGTCCGTTTCAATAGTACAAATAAATGGTACAAGTAACCAACCATCTACAGCACGCATAAGTAAAAGCTTTACGACTATACAAAGTGAAGTAACTCGTATTACTAAAACTCAAACTAGCACTCAGACATCAGTAGCCAGAATTGCTAAAACTTTCACGTCCACACAACCATCTGTCGCTCGTATAGTAGAGCAAGAATACACCACACAAACTAGCATATCTCGCATACAGAAAACGATTACAGCCGTTCAGACAGCCGTTTCACGCATAGTTGAACTTCGTACCACAACGCAACCTAGTAAGGCTAGAATCCAAAACACATTCTCCGTTACGCAAACAGAAGTAGCCAGGATTCAAAAGACACTTACTGCTACACAACCTGAAGTCGCTAGAGTATCTAAATTACTTACAAGCACTCAAACCGAAAAAACTCGTATACAAAACACACTAACTTCTACTCAACCATCTAAGGCTAACATTGTTTTAGTACCTTATGTTACTTCAACAAACACTGGGTATCAGGCTTTAACTACAGCTACAACTTCATTTACTGTAACTCTACCAACTTATTCAGCTGGTCAAGTAGTAACTATTTATATATCTTCTAATGCTGCTATAACTACACCTTCAGGATGGTCTGTAATAGATACAAGTGAATATGGCTACATAAGAACAATGACAGGTTCTGAAGGAAGTACTGTAGCATTTACTCAATCATCTGCATCTAATGTGACATGGATAACCACTGCTTTTGCTAAAGCACCTACTGGATATGTATTCAATTTAACTTCAGGTACATTCCAAACAGGTGCTGCAAGTACAACTGTAACTTCACCAGCTATGTCTGGATTAACTTTTGGAAACTATTACTTCTTGTCTATAGCTTCAATGGTGGCTATATCTGGTGGTCCACAAATTACAGGTTACCCAAGCAACATGCCAAACGACCAAAATGGAGTTGCTGGAACTTTTTCAAACAATACACCTGCTATAGCAACATCATCAGCTAGAATAGTTGGAGTAACTTCATTTACACCTACGGCATTTACTTTTAGTGGTTCTGGTAGTAACTCATCTGCTACATTTGCTGCTAGGTACACACCAACTACAAAAACTCAAACATCTGTAGCAAGAGTTAAAAACACTCTTACTAGAACTCAAACTTCTGTCACTCGTATTAGTAAAACACAAACATCTACTGAAACTTCCAAAGCAAGAATTCAAAGTATAAAATCTGTAACACAGACATTAATAGCCAAAATTGCTCCTATACATGGAATAATAATAAATATACCGTTTCAGATGCCGTCAAATATCACATTGACAATTACTCAACAACCGACTATAAATGTGAGTGTAAGCATTAGCAATACCTTAACAATCCCAGTCATTCAGACATCACCAATAACAATTTCATTAAATGTAACTTATCCACAAATTAATTAAACGAAAGGAATAATATGTCATTAAAAGGAATAGACATAAGTGCAGCACAAGGAAGTATAGATGTATCTGGACTCCCTGTAGACTTTGTAGTTATCAAAGCTACTGGTGGTAACGGATATGTAAATCCACAGTGTGATACAAATTATCAGCAAGCCAAGAATGGTGGTAAATTGAGGGGTGTGTACCATTATTACTCAGACGGTTTCGGAGGAGATGATCCTATCGCTGAGGCTAATTGGTTTGTAGATAACATTCAAGGCTATGTCGGAGATGCTATTTTAGTATTAGACTGGGAAAGAGGTGGAAATCCTCATGTAAACGAAGTAGATAAAGCTAAGGCATTCTTAGACCATGTAGTATTTAGAACTGGTGTTAAGCCAATTATTTACATGTCAGCTAGTCTTGTAAGTGAAATGGA
>Ga0208378_1000067_pt1 | contig 39810 bp, 65 predicted proteins | sample CryBogCBE24Aug09_FD_184556 | JGI IMG/M metagenome (GOLD analysis project Ga0208378, IMG submission 184556) | Freshwater microbial communities from Crystal Bog, Wisconsin, USA - CBE24Aug09 (SPAdes) (version 2) | ecosystem: Environmental > Aquatic > Freshwater > Lake | place: Crystal Bog...
TCACAAAAAGCAGATGTAATGAAAATACATAATACCAAAGGAGTATGGACATCGGCAAGAAGATTTAAAAATAAAGGATTTTTCTATATGTTTTTAATCAGTATAAAATGCTATATCAATCGAAACAACACAAATTTCTTTAAACAACATCACAACTATTGGACATGAAATATCAGGCAGTAATCGTATCGGATTTACATTTAGGAACAAAAGATAGTAAAGCAGAAGAATTTTTAGATTTTATTGAAAAACATCCAACTGATCTCCTTATTCTTAATGGAGATATTATAGATGGATGGGCAATCAATAGAGGAGCTAAATGGAAAAAACAACATACTAAAGTTATATCTAAACTACTAAAGCTTTCAAACAAAACACAAATTATTTGGATAAGAGGAAATCATGATGAGTTCTTACATGAATTTATGGGAAACCATTTTGGTGGAGTGGAAATTAGAGAAGATTATGTTCTTAACTTACATAATTCTATGGAGAGTTACTATATTTTCCATGGAGATGTTATTGATGTTTTTATAACAAAGTATAAATGGTTGGCAAAAATAGGTTCAATAGGATATGATTTTGCACTTACACTTAATCGTTGGTATAATCATTATAGAAAATGGAGAAATTTACCATATCAATCCATATCACAAAAAATAAAAGGTGGTGTTAAAGCTGCAACTAATTATATAAATGATTTTGAAACAACTGCATTATCTATGGCAACTAAAAAAGGATGTGATGGAGTAATGTGTGGACATATTCATCAACCAGAGGATAGAATGATAAATGGTAAAAGATATGTTAATAGTGGTGATTGGGTAGAAAACCTATCAGCAATTTTAGTAGATAAAGAAAATAATGTATATTTATATAAAAGTTAACATTATGGCAAAGAACTCAATTTTACAGAACGAAAACGAAAACACAATCAACGAACAGGAGATTGAATTAGCTATTTTACATTTAGTAGAATTAGCAGAAAAAGCAAACAACGAAGAATTACATGGTTTAGAAGAAGCACTTAATAGTGGTTTTATTGATGAATTTGAAGTTGCAAAATATAGAAATTTAAAAAAAGGTGAAGTTAAAGGTTTACATATCGCAATTGATATTTTAAATCATATTATTCATCATAACCAAAATTAATGTATGAAAAAATTATTTATATTATTAAGCGTATTTTTAGTAAGTCTTGTTGCAAATAGTCAAACAATTGGTTCCACAAAAACAGAACAGTTTAAGGCATCGTTTGAAACAAAAAGTGATATCTCACAATTTATGAATTATGATGGACCTCAAATCCCAATTCAATTATTAAAATGTGGAATAAGTGATGAAATGTACGAACAATATCCCGAACTTAAAGAAAAACGTGTCGGTTTGGGTGTGGCTAATATTACACTGGAGTATCTTGATAATCTTAATCGATTTACATTTACAGAAGACAAAACTGAAATTAAAAATCGTATGGTTAAGCAGTTTCAAGCTTCGCAGGCAGGTATTTCGCAAGATAAGTTGGATGGTAGGGGTAAAATTAGATTAGCACATTATTTTGTTGAAATTGAATGTTATGATTATTCAGTATCGGAAGATGAAGAAGTAAACTTAAAGAATGGTGTTAAAAATTTAATGGTAACAAGAATAGGTTTACAAGTTAGATTTACAGATGCGGAGAATGGAACAATCATTGCAGCAAGTGGATTGGGAGAAGCTAAAACTACAAGAGAATTAACTTTCCTTTCAGATGCGACAGTTGACCCTGTAAAATTCAATCAATCTACTATTTCAATTGCAACTAAAAAAGCATTAGATATAGCATGTGCAAATATATTAAATAAAATGGTTAAAAAAGGTGTATTCACTAAATAATTATGGGAACAGCAGCAAAGAAAAAAAGACCAATGAGAAGTAGACGTTCTGGTGTTAAAAAAACAGAATTAGTTAAAAATAATTTGGATATATTGAAAAAATTATCTACCTTTGTTTTAGTGGTAGGATTATTAAGTTCATGTATTACAATCAATCCAAGACATCATCATGGATTTCACCATCACTATTATAGGAGATAATATGATAAAACTTAAAGACCTGATAAAAGAAGAATATGATGAACATGAGAACGATAGAGATATGGTTACCGGTGTAGCGGAGCTTCTTTTGATGGTAAAGGATAAAGAAAATAGAAAAGAAATAGCAGATAATATGATTAATAAATTTAATGCAGAACATGTTATTTTTGATAAAGATGAATTTTTAAAAATGTGTGGTTGTTAATATGAAACCATTTAAAACCATAGGATTGTTCTTAGCTGGTATAATGAGTATGTTTAGTGGCTCACCTAATATACCACATGGAACTGGTGGTTGTTGTGCAGAATGTGCAATAACAAAGGAAGATGATGATAAAATAGAAATGATTGTTCAAAATAAAAAGGAAAAGAAATGAAAAAAGTATTAGGATTATTAGCAGTAGTATTTATGGTAGGTTGTGTAGCACCTTATCAAGCGGAAAGACCTTATAGTGTTACAGAAACAATCACAAAAGACAGTACTGGTAAAGAAGTTAAAATTGTAACTAGAACATATGCAGATGGTACTCCTGTATCAACTCAAGTATATGTAAACACACCTTATTATTATAATGGAATTTTATATCCATATTGGGCACCAAGTGTAGTAGTTCCTATTAGAATTGGTGGTGGATTTAGAGGTGGATTTAGAGGTGGATTTAGAGGCAGACACTAATATAAATGAAAAAATGGTTAGCAAGTTTATTCATAATTGTTACATTCTTATTCGCAAATAAAGCGATAGGACAAACCTATACCCAAACTTTTATAGATAAGTGTACAGGTCAGACTGTTAAAGCAACCACAACATATGTAAACGGAAACGCAGTAGTTTCATTTTACAATCAAATACAAACATTCACACCACAACAAGTTCAGTTGGGATTGTTGCAAGCATGGTTACAAACTACATACGCAACATATCAATCAATGGCTTGTCCTGTTAATACAGTCGTAACTACTGTCGTAACACAAGCCGCAACAAATGCCGCAGCACAAGCTGCAAGTTCAGCAGCAAGTTCAGCCGCATCAGCAGCTGCAAGTTCGGCAGCAAGTAGTTCAGCATCATCTGCCGCAAGTAGTAGTGCAAGTTCGGCAGCAAGTAGTTCAGCAGCAACTGCCGCAGCACCTCCACCGCCGGCATCAACTCCACCTCCGGCAAGTAGCAGTTCTACAAGTGGAGGAACTGATACACCACCTCCTGCAAGTAGTAGTTCTACAAGTAGTGGGGGAGATACACCACCACCGGCAAGTAGTAGTTCATCATCTTCGAGTTCATCTTCATCAAGTAGTAGTTCTTCATCAGATAGTAAACCGGCAGCATCTTCGGATAGTAAATCTTCTGACAAACCGGCAGAAACTAAATCAGATAGTAAAAGTGATTCAAAATCCGAAAGTAAATCTGAAAGTAAAAAATCAGATGAAAAGAAAGATGACCAAAAGAAGGAGGAAAAAAAGAAAGAAGAAGAAAAGAAAAAAGAAGAGGAGAAAAAAAAGAAAGAACAACAAAGAGCATTAAATCCATTATTGTTAGCATCTGACTTAACAACAGCACAAGGAGCAGATGGTAAATATTCTGCAGCAATAACTGTCGGTATATCTCAATCATCTATGGCGGGTGATGAAAGTTGGAGTGGAACATCAATGATATATTCAAATCTTAAACAATTTGTATTAGGTGGTGGATATACAAAAATGGATTTCGAAAACGGACAACTAAACGCAATTAATTCTTATTCAACTGCATTTGCATATTTGAATGGAACATATATGAACTTATTAGGATATACATGGATTAAACCAGATATCGTACATGGAACTTATGGATATAATGTTGGTTTAATTAATTTATTTTTACCAAATGGACATGGTGGTTTTGGTTATAGTATGAATACATCGACAGTAGTATTTTGGACTAAACCATATCAGTATAGCCCAAAATTAACAATATCACCACAAATATTTACTATGTTTGCACCGATAGGTTGGAATAGTGTGACGGGAGCAACAATGGTTAATAGACATATGGGATTTTTGACAGGTGCATCTTTCGACTATAAAATAAGTAAAAGGTTTGGATTTTCTTTCAATTATAAGATGAGTGGCTCAACACAACCTGGTACTCCCATATTACAAAATTTCTTAATAGGTAGTAGGGTCATATTATAGTTTTTTATAATATGTAACTGATATTCTCACTATTTTTTGGTAAATTGAGGAAATTGTCGTATATTTGACTATATGGCAAAAGTATCATACTCACAATACACAATTTGGGCTAATTGTCCACATCAATATAAATTAAACTATATTGATAAATTAGGAACTTCAACATCAAACATTAACACCGTGTTTGGAACTTCAATGCATGAAGTCCTACAACACTACCTTACTGTCTTTTACGGAGTAAGTAAGAAGCAAGCAAATATGTTAGACCTTAAGGGTATGTTATTAGAATCCCTTAGAACGAATTTTACTAAGGAACAAGAGAAGGCACCCGAAGGAACGATAGTTTGTACCAAAAAAGAATTAGAGGAGTTCTATGGGGACGGTATTGAGATTTTACTATGGTTTGAAAAGCATAGTGATAGATTATTCTCAAAGAAAGGTTGGGAGCTAGTGGGTGTAGAAAAAACGTTAAATCTTAAAGTTAAAGATAATATCAACTTTATGGGTTTCATTGACGTTCTCTTAAAACACAAAGATAGTGGTGAATATTATATCATCGACTTTAAAACAAGTGGTAGAGGTTGGACTAAGGATATGAAGAAAGATAAAACAAAACTTAATCAGTTATTGTTATACAAATATTTCTTAGCAGAACAATATAAGATTGATATAGAAAAAATTAAAGTAGAATATCATATTATCAAAAGAAAAGTAAGTAAAGATTTCGAATATCCAATTCCACATATTTCAGTATTTGTACCGGCACATGGAACAAACACAACTAAGAGAGGGTATAAAGATTTTATGGAGTTTATTCATTCAGTATTCAATGAGGATGGTTCGTATAATATGAATGCAAACTATGAACCTAATCCAGGTGAAAAGAATAAAAATTGTAGATTTTGTGAATTTAAAGATAAAAAATTGTGTTCGTTTTTTAAATAATCTTATATATATGTATATAATTAAAACAAACAAAATAAGTTATGGCAGACAAAACACAATTGACATCGGTAAAAATTCTAACGGATTTGTATAAATCCTTTAAAGTTTTTACAATAACTGATGGGGTTACATTACAAAAATTAGTTAATAGAAGTATTGACCTCTATATGACAAATGATGAATATAGAACAACAATTACAAAATATACAGAGTTACAACAAAGTGGTTCACAATTTTAATAATCAAAACAAGTTATGGCAAAAAAGAAAATCCTGTTATTAGCAGATGATTTAAGAATGAGTAGTGGTATTGCTAATATGAGTAAGCAATTAGTAATGGGTTCACTACAACATTATGATTGGGTACAATTAGGTGCAGCAGTACAACATCCAGAAGAAGGTAAGATTTTAGATTTATGTGATGATGTTCGTGGTAAAACGGGAATAGCAGATGCATATTTAAAGATTTATCCATCATCAGGATATGGTACAGCAGAAAAATTAAGACAAATTTTAGAGTTAGAAAAACCTGATGCTATTTTACACTTTACCGACCCAAGATATTGGATTTGGTTGTATGATATTGAGCATGAAATTAGACAACACACACCTATTTTCTTTTATCACATTTGGGATGATTTGCCAGACCCAAAATATAATAGAGATTACTACGAAAGTTGTGATTGGATTGGTTGTATTTCTAAACAAACATTTGGTATTACAAATAGAGTTTGGAGTTTAACTACCAAAGATAGATGGAAACAACCTGAATCTTGGCAAGTAAGTTATGTACCACATGGTATTAATCCAGAAGATTATAAAGTTGTTGATGTACCTCAAGATTTCAAACAAAAAATATTCGGTGATAAAACATATGATTTCGTATTATATTGGAGTAATCGAAACATCAGGAGAAAACAACCAATTGAAGTTATCTATGCATTCAAAGAGTTTGTAGCAAAACTTACACCGGAACAAGCAGCAAAGACAGTATTGTTAATGCACACTCAACCGGTAGATGAAAATGGAACGGACTTACCTAAAGTAATTGCAGATAATGCACCTGAAATTAATGTTATATTTGATAATGCTAGATGGAGTGAAACCGAATTAAATTACCTTTATAATATTGCAGACGTTACAATTAACTTAGCATCTAATGAAGGATTTGGTTTAGCAACAGCAGAAAGTATTATGGCAGGAACACCTATTATCGTAAATGTGACAGGTGGTATGCAAGACCAATGTGGATTCTTATTCTCTAATGATGAAGTTGGTGGAAATTGGGATTATACAAGACCATCTGATTATGTTAAATGGGGTTCATTACATGATTGGAGATTATGGAAAGATACTTTAAAGTGGGGTGATTGGGTTAAACCAGTTTGGTCAACATCTCGTTCATTTACAGGTTCAGTACCTACACCATATATTTTTGAAGATCATATCGACTTTGTAGAAGTAGCCGATAAGATTAAAGAGTGGTATGATATGAGTAGAGATGAAAGAAAAAAAAAAGGTTTATTAGGTAGAGATTTCGCATTAGGAGTTGGTGGATTGAGTGTACAAAATATGTGCCAAACTTTAATCAATGGAATGGATACAGCATTAACTAATTGGAAACCTAGAAAAAAATACGAATTATTCAAAATAAAATAAGTTATGGCAGAAATTACAAAACCTTTATTAGTAGTACAAGGACCGGTAGCAACAAGAAGTGGTTACGGAGACCATAGTAGAGATTTAGTTAGAAGTTTAATAAGTTTAGATAAGTACGATATTAGAATTGTATCATTACGTTGGGGAAATACACCTATGAATGCATTAAATCCTAATAACGAAAGTGATAAACAAATATTAGATAGAATAGGATTACCAATTGAAAGAAAGCCAGATGTGTTTATTCAAATTTCAGTACCAAACGAATTTGAAGCTAAGGGTACATATAATATCGGTATCACAGCGGGAATAGAAACGACAGTAGCACCTATTGATTGGATACATGGTTGTAATAGAATGGATTTAATAATTGTTCCATCTCAATTTTCTAAAGATGTTTTAGTAAATACTGCTTATGTAGAAAAACATAATGTAACACAACAAGTTATTAATACATTTAAAATTGTAAAACCAATCGAAGTTCTTTTTGAAGGATTTAATAACGATACATTTGGTGCGAGTGATGTTCCAACTATTACCGAATTAGATCAAATTAAAGAAGATTTTGTATTTCTATTTACAGGTCACTGGTTACAAGGTGAATTAGGACATGATAGAAAAGATGTTGGTATGACGATTAAAACATTTTGTCACGCATTTGGTGGACAAAAGAATGCTCCGGCATTAGTATTAAAAACATCATCCGCAGGATTTAGTGTTAGAGATAGAGAGGATATGGCGGGCAGAATTGAACAACTTACTAAAGAGTTTGGTACAAGTTGTCCTCCAATTTATTTATTACATGGTGAGTTTACCGAAGATGAAATGCATGGGTTATACGAACATCAAAAAGTTAAAGCAATGGTATCTTTTACACATGGTGAAGGATTCGGTAGACCTCTTTTAGAATTTAGTTTGACTGGTAAGCCGGTGATTGCTTCTAATTGGAGTGGACATTTAGATTTCTTAAAGAGTGGTGCAGTATTATTAGAGGGTGAATTAAAAGATGTTCATCCATCGGCACAAAATCAATTTATTATACAAGGTAGTAAGTGGTTTTATGTAAATTATAGTAGTGCAATTACTAAATTAAAAGATATTTATAAGAACTACGATAAGTATAAAATCGCATCATTTCAATTAGGTAAACAAAACAAACAGAATTTTAGTTTAGAACAAATGACTAAATTGTTTGATACAATTTTAACTCAATATGTTCCAACAATAAAACAATTCATACCATTGAATTTACCAACATTAAACCAATATGAATCAAATACATCATTATAGGCAATATTTTTACAAAGAAATACCAACCTCTATTAATGAAGTAAAGAATGGTGCATTTTATAGATTATATGGTTACAAATACGAAGATACAGGTAAAACAGAATCTTATAGTGCAGCAGGAACGCCATTATTATTAGTTTTAGGAAAAAACACTAGAAAAGGATTAATACATTGTATAAAATTAAATGAATTACCATTGAGCAGATTTTTAAAATTATACGATGATATTCAAGACCAAAAATATACTAAAGAATTAATCAAAGAAATTGAAGATAATGATAAAACCTTTAATGATGATTTAGGATATGACACCGGTAGGAAAGCTATTTTAATTGATAGAAGTGGTAAAACATTCTACAAAAAATCAGTTAAAAATAATAGTGATTTAAAAAAATATGATGTATATCGAACCTACAAAAAGAAAAATATAAAAATGATTAAAGAATTATATTTTGATGTATCTAAATTAAAAACAAAATTAGGATTTAAAAACTTCAATAACGAAACAGAAATATTATAAAAATGAAAATAAGTTACGCAGTTACGGTTGCAGATGAAATTAAGGAAATACAAACTTTACTTCCTTTGTTGATAGAAAACAAAATAGATACCGATGAAATCATTGTTCAATATGATAACCAAAAGGTGACAGTTGAAGTATTGGAATATCTTAATGATTTAGTATTTGATAAGAAAATTGATAAATTAATTGGATATCCTCTTAATGGAGATTTTGGAACATACAAACAACATCTTAATCAAAATTGTTCAGGAGATTGGATATTTCAGTTAGATGCAGACGAAATTTTAGATACCAAATTAATAAATAACTTAGGTTTTATATTAGAAGGAAATCCAAATATTGAAATGTTTTTTATTCCTAGAATTAATATTGTAAACGGATTAACCGATGAGCATATTAAAAAATGGGGATGGCAAGTAAATGAATTGGGTTGGGTAAACTTTCCTGATGTACAAGGTAGATTATATCAAAACAAACAATCTATATTTTGGAGTGGTAAAGTACATGAACAATTACAAGGATTTGAGAGCTATTCTATCTTTCCAAAAGATGAGACATATTGTATTAAACACATTAAAGAAATAGAAAGACAAGAAAGACAAAACAATTTCTATGCAACCATTTAGAATTCTAATAACTGGGTGTAGTTTTTCGGCTGGTGTAAAAGATAATTGGTATGCTTGGTCTTGTTTAGTTGAAGATTATTTAGTTGAACAACTTGGTAGAGAAAATATTCAATTTATAAACTTAGCACAATCTTCAGCAGGGCAAACCACAATTAGTAATAATGTAATTGATTACATTTTAAATAATGATGTTGATTTAGTATTAGTTCAATGGTCAGCATTTTCTAGAGTATTTGGAAAAAATGATGAAGAAGCATTATTAAATATGGTTAATCATTTTACTAATGCAAAAGATAAATCAAATTTAAATTTATTTGGAACTGAGTATTCATCGGGTACATTTTTCGATACATTGAGTGATGATATGATTAGAAATTCATTAACTAAAATAATGTTAGTTCAATTATTATTGCAAAAGAAAAATATTGATTATAAAATGTGGTTTGGATGGCAACAAATATATCCAGAACAAATTAATACAAATCAAACTCTTATTAACTTATTAAGTGAAATAGAAAAAGATACTAATTTATTATTATTTAAACATAATGATTCGTATGATTATGAATGTGCAAATTATTTAAAATGTGGCAGAAGTACATACAAAAGTACATTAGAAAAATTATTTGGTAAAAAAAATGATGATTATTTTTGGCCTGAGAGTAATTACGGTGGAATGACCGAATACATTAGAGAAAACCTAGATAAAAATAAATACAATAGACAACCTGGAATGGAAGATGATCAACATCCTTCATCAGATGGACATATGGTGTTTTTCAAAGGTGTTATTAAACCAATATTAGATAAAAAAATACAAGAATGGAAAATAAAGAAGTTACTATAATTTGTACAAGTTGCAATAGGCCTGACTTATTAGAAAAAACATTAGATAGTTTTTTCAAATACAATACATATGATTTCAAATATTTTCATGTTTGGGATGATAGTGGTATAGTTGGATGTAATAAACATTTAGAGGACAAATTCCCATCCGTAAGTTTTTGGTATAACGAAACGAATATAGGACAAGTTTCAACCATTGATAAAGCGTATGGTTATGTAACAACGCCTTATGTTTTTCATATGGAAGAAGATTGGGAATTTTACAAAGAAGGATTTATAGAAGCATGTTTAGATGTAATTGATTTAGATGAAAAGATTATATGCGTATGGACTAGAGACCCTAACGATACACCACACCCATCATTAGACCCTACATATGATATCAATGGAAAGGGTGTTAGGAGATTAGTATGGGGATTTGATGGACATTGGCATGGATTTACATTCAACCCATCACTAAAGAAAATTAAAGACTGGGATGGATATGCAAAAATTGGGAGAGAATTAGAATTAAGTAAATATTATTATGAAAAGGGTTACTTTGCTATGATATTCACAGAAGGATATTGTAAACATATAGGATGGAATAGACATGTAACTGATAAAGGTGAATAAAATGGAAACACTAGAATTAATACCACAAATGACATTCGCAATAGCGAGTAAGAACAATTTTCGTTATGTAAAACATGCAGTTAAATACATTAGAGAAAATTGTTATCGTAAAAACCATGTAATCCATATTGGAATTGATGGTGAAGATACGGAATTGGAAGATTGGGTAAAAGAACAAATACAAAATGGTGATACTAATATTATGGTATCAACTGGAGTAAGTGGAATTGCGGCAATCTATAACAATATAGCAAATAAATTATCAACTGATTTCATTCTTATTTATCACGCAGATATGATAGCTGGTAAAGATATGGATTTGTATCTATATAAACAATGGCAAAAAGGATTGATAGTTTCGGCAACAAGAGTAGAACCACCATTACATCCGGCAGACCCATCTAAAATCGTAGAGAACTTTGGATTGTGGCCAGAAGAAGATGTAAAGGATGGTTTTCAAAGAACTAATTGGGATAGATTTGTAGAGCATGTTGCATATGATGCTGAAAAAGTAACAAAAGGAGTATTTGCACCTTGGTTAATTCATAAAGAGGATTATTGGGCAGTTGGTGGACATGATGAAACATTAAACTCACATAGTGAAGATAGAGACTTATTCAATCGTTTTCAGTTAAATGGATTTGATTTTGTTCAACCATGGAGTGCATTGGTTTATCATTTAACTTGTAGAGGTGGACAATTTGAACATGCAATTACAACTGAAAATTTAGAAACAAAATCAGAAACTTGGACATCTTTGGCAAATGAAAATACAAAGAAGTTTATTAGAAAATGGGGAACACCACCTTTGTACGATGAGTTTCAATATCCAATTGTAATGCCTAAATACAACATTGGTTTAATGATTTATAATGCACCAATTGATTTAGTAATATTTTTAGAACCATATTTTACTACTATCTACACCAATAACTTAGGACAAGTTGAAGGAGTTAGTAAAATTAAAGATATTAATGATGAACTTACTAATGATATATTTGTGACAGTAAATGCACAACATATAACAAATGAAAATGTAGAGTTTTTAATGAAATTACCATTTGTATTAAAACAAAATACACAAATTGGAGCGTTTAAAGTAGATATATTTAATCTATATATAAAAAACTATAATGAATATCAAAATGAATTAATTAAAGTAAATTAATCTTATATTTATATATTATAGAGGAAAATAATATGCCAGCAGTATCGAAAGCACAACAAAGATTTATGGGTATGGTTCACGCAGCACAAAAAAGTGAAGACCCTTCTCCATTTAGTAAAGATGTAAAGAAAGCAGCGGATTCTATGAGTGATAAAGCAGCTAAAGATTTCGCATCTACAAAACATAAAGGATTACCAGATCATGTTAAGAAAGAAAATGTAACAGATAGACCGGAGGAGCCAACGGTAGCAGATTTAGATGATATGCCATCTCCGGTAGCAGCTGTTAGTAATGAGGGCATTACAACAACACCAACTACACACGCACCATCTTTACCAACTCCAACTAATAATATTTTATGGACAGCAACTGGTAGAGTATGTGAAGGCAGACCAATGGTTGAAAGAATTAAAATGTATGAAAAGAAAGGTGGTGGTTGGAGAATGGGTAAACAAAGAGATGAGCAAGTTTACAACAATTTAAAAGAATTCTACAAAAACGAAATACAGCCTAGAAAAGAAGCTAAGGAATTGATAGTTAAAAGAAGAATGGGTGAAAGTTTCTTAAAAGAAGATGATGAACAAGAACCAGGTGGTGATGTAGTTGCAAAAAATGGTACACAAGACCATGAGGTAGCAATGGCAAGAGCTTCTTTGTTAGCTATGAGTAAAGCAGTTCAAGATTTAATGGGAAAAATAGGAACAAACGAAGTAGACCTTCCAGGATGGGTACAAGACCATATTACAAATGCAGAAAACTACATTGTTCAAGCAGCAAAAGGATATAGACCCGAAGGAGATTTAGGAAACCATATTCAAAGACCAGAAGCACAAGTTAAATATTCAAATGGAAAATAAAGATATAGAACAATACATCATTGATTTGATGCAGTTACAATGCCAGGTTAAAGTATTTCATTGGCAAACTAAAGTATATGGTAAACACATTGCTTTAGATAGATTATTTGAGGCAATTATAGATAACATCGATGAGTTTACAGAAACAGCAATGGGTAAATATAATAGAGTTGATTTTAGTGGTGCAAACTATTCATTTGTCAATATAACAGATTCGGAAGTTTTAAAAGCAATTGATGAATTTATTGATAAAGCAATTGCATTAGATGATAAGGTAGAACCTAAAAAAGATAGTGACCTATTAAATCTTAGAGATGAGTTACTAGGAAAATTAAACCAAACTAAGTATTTGTTAACACTTAAATAAACCATTTCCCCCGATGGACCAAAACATTTACACAGTCTTAATCACAGCAATAACCGTTTTAGGTGGTGCATCTGCATGGAGATTTTATGAAAAAAGAGCAGACCATAGAGAACGTGATGAAGATTTTATCAGACATGATTGTAGAGATAGAATTTCAAAATTAGAAGCTTTATTAGAACAATCTGGTAAAGAAAAAGATGAACTGAGAAGTTTAATAATTAAACTAACAGCTCAAGTTGCAGAATTAAAAGTTAAGGTAGATTACCTTAGTGATGAAAATAACAAATTGAAAGGAATACCAAGTAAAAAGCAACAATTAAATGGCTAAACAACTATTAGATGAGTGTATTATCGTATCAAAGAAATTTGGTAATGATATGGTTTTGGCAAAAAATAGAGATAGGGCATATAAACCCGAAATTGAAATTGTACAAACACTTATCAATGGTATAGAAGTTGTTTATTTGCATGATATTACTACCGATTGGAGTGAGGGAATGAATGAATATGGTATCGGTATTGTAAATGCATCTCTTTTAGTTGGGTATGATGAAAAAGAGAAATCAATTATTAGTAAAACTGGTAAGAAATCTAAAGATGGTGAAAGAATTAGACACGCATTAGGTCACAAATCACTTAAAGAAGCTCTACCGGAAGTAGTTAAATACAATGGTGGGGTTAAAGGACATACATTTATAGCAGACCCTAAACATCTAATTACAGTCGAAATGACATCAAAGCATGCACCTGTAATTAAACAACAAGACCCTTCTAAATTATATGTTAGAACTAATCATGGTTTAGCCCATCCTGATGCGGGATATACGGATGGTCCAGATTATAAAAGTTCAGTAATTCGTAGAGCAACAGCAAAAGCATTTATAAAAGGATTAAATAACTGGAAAGAAGAATTACCAGTGTTGAGACATAATAAATTCTCACATGATAATCCAAATAATATGAGTAGAGACACAGAAAAAATGAAAACTACATCACAAATGGAGTTGAATTTAACTGAAAAAATATTTATATTGAATTATTGGGGTGATAGAATAGAAGGATTTAAAGGAATTAGAAGTGAATTGCCTTCTGACTATATGCCAAAGATAAAGATTATGATTAAAGATTTAAAAGAAACACCTGGTAACTAATGATACTTTTAAGAGATTTATTAAACGAAGATAAGAAATTAAGAATATTTGACTTTGATGATACATTAGTAAAAACAAAATCATTTATTTTTATAACACACAAAGATGGAACTAAATCTAAATTAAGTCCAGGTGAATATGCCGTTTATACACAAAAACCTGGTGATAAATTTGATTTTTCTGATTTCAATAATGTAAACGAACCAGAGCAAATAATGGGTTATACTAAATTACTTAAAAGATTTGTAAGTAGTGAGGGTGAAAGAAAGGTAACAATATTAACAGCAAGAGCAGCATATGCACCCGTTAAACAATACTTAAAAGATATTGGTATGGGTAGTATTTATGTTGTAGCATTGGGTGATAGTGACCCACAAAAGAAAGCAAAATATATTGAGGATCAAATTAAAAAAGGATATGATGATGTATTTTTTATAGATGACTCATCAAAAAATATAGCAGCCGTTCAACAATTAGAAAAGAAATATCCAGAAGTTAAATTTAGAATACAATTAGCAAAGTTATAAAATGAATTCATTAAGGTTTTGGACAAAAGAAAGTTTTGAAGTAACTAGTGAAAATGATTGGAATTTAAAAGAAAGACAAAACTCAACTTATATTACATCGGGTAATGATACAAGTGAAACTTGTACTTATACTTATAACGAATTGGGTTATAGGGGAGATTCTATTTATAAAGGTGGATATAGAATACTATCGGTTGGCGATTCGCATACTGAAGGTGTTGGTGTTAATGATGATGAAACATGGTCTCACCAATTATCCGAATTAATACCAGGTGCAGTTGATTTAAACGCAGGTTTTGGTGGTAGAAGTAATGATTATATAGCTAGAACAATTATAACAATGTTCAAAACATTTAGACCTAATTTAGTATTAGTTATGTACACATTTCCAACTCGTAAAGAATATTATACAAAAAAAGGTGATTTACAGCCATTTCATATTAATCCTTGGGGATATTTTAAAGAAGATGATTTGGGTAAATTAGAATACGAAGGAATAGCAAAAGTATCACATGATGAAAATGATATGATTAATTGGTATAAGAATCATTTATTAATCAGTAATTTTCTAAAAGCAAATAATACACCTTTTATTTGGAATGGTAGTTTTCTTAATGATAAAACAATAATTGAAGATAATAGGTTTGATGGAGATTATGATAATTTCTTAGATAAATCCGCAGATAAAACACATGCTGGTCCATATCATAATCAACAATATGCTAAAAAATTATATAACTTTTTAAAACAAACAAATGAGCTTCCCATTTAATCATATTTATTCAAATGGATGTTCTTTTATGTGGGGTGATGGTTTATCTAAAAGAACAGATATTTTTAAATTTTTTGATGAAACAAAAGATATCGATATAAGTGAACCTGTTAGGTCTAATGGAAATCCTTATTTTACAAATTACGATTGGGTTAGAGAAAAATATAATTTTCCAGGTAGAATAGCAGAATATTATAACGTAAAAGTAACAAATGAATCAATATATGGTGGTTCATTAAAAAGAGTTATACGAAAAACATATAATTGGATAATAAACAATAGAGAGGCAGTTAAAGATACTTTATTCATATTGGAATGGCCAATCGGAGCAAGAAATGAAGTTTATTTAAATCATCATAAAAGATATGTAAATTATACATCATCATTTGATAATTTTGATGGTATGCATAAGCCAATATTTAATATGTTGGTTAATGATTTCGCACCAAATATGTTTTCAGAAGGTATTACATTTTTAGAAGATTTACATGGTTTAATTGGTCTATTATCTTTTTTAGATACATTGAATGCAAAATATTATTTAATATTAGATGAATATCCATTACCAATATATAAAGAAGAAACAAAACAATATATTAAAGAAAAAAGTAATATAGAATATATTTTAAACACAAAATTATTACCATACTCTATAAAATTTTATTCAAAAGCTAGACCAAATGCACCTTGGATTATGGATGGTGTGAATGAGAATGTGGGTGAAACATATAGTTTAGTTAATTATTATTTTCATTATGAAGATGCTACTTTAAAACATGATACTAATGGTGTAGAGGGGGATGGGCATCCTTCATTTAGAGGAGCAAAAATAATTGCAGAACAGATTATAAATCGTATAAATAATGATTATGAATTATTATAATGAATTAAAAAAAAATGGATTTTTACTATTAGATATTGAAAATATATTTCCAGATGATATTCAACATCTTAAAAATTTAAATGTAAATAAAGATAACTTTCTATTTAATAGAATATGTCATACCGGTTATGAAAATGGATATAGTGAATTTAATACTTATGAAGATGGTGAATTAATTAAAAATAAAATAGATCCAAATTTGGTTTTGCAAATATGGTATTCAACAACAAATAAATATAATCCTGAAATTATTAATTTGTTTACTAAAATATATAATTTAGTATATCCAAATGATATGCAAAAAATTACAAATTATCCTAAAGAATATTATTTATCAATGTATAATAAAGGATGTTTTATTAAAAACCATAAAGATGGTAATGATATTAGAATTGCAAATATATTAATTTATTTAAATAATGATTATGAAAAAGGAAAAGGTGGTGAATTAGTAATAAATAATACAAATATATGTGAACCAACTTTTGGTAGAATTGCAATATTAGATTTTGATGTAACAAATCCGGAACATAGTGTAAACATGATAACAGATGATACATTTGAAAGATATGCAATTTTATGGAGTGCAGTAAAAAATAAACAATAAATTTTTGATTATATAAATAAAATAAATTATATTAGAGTATGAAGTTAATTAAATCGGAAAAAGCATTGGAATTATTAGAGGGTATTGGTGTAGTAATGAGAATATTAGCATTTGGTATGTTATCATTATTAAACAAAGATACTCCATTTTTAGCTATGTGGATTATAAATACCATAGACGCTGTTATTTTAACCTATTGTGCATGGGAAAGAAACAATAGACCATATATATTACTCAATGCATTCTGGTTGATAGTAGGAATAATTGGTATATATAACTCATTATAAATCAATAAGTTATGAAAAAATACCCTAAAAATTAGGTATTTTAGATATATTTTCGTATCTTTGAAGTATATCAAACATTACAAAATGGGAAATACTGAAAAAAATGAGATTTATTTAGGTGGAGGAACTAACCTAAATTGTAAAACTACACAAATTGTAAGTACACACAATACATTAAGATTAATTACAGCTGGAGATGGTGCAATTGATTTAGATGTAAAAATAGAAGCAGACTTTGATACAATACCAGACAAGTATAAAGAAGTATTTATGAATATGCTAACGGCTAAATATTGCGATAAAGTATCATTTGGAGATAATCCGTTTTCTCTATGTGTTCCTGCTCCTAAAAAAAGATGGTATCAAATTTGGAAATAAAACATAAATTATGTACGAAATAACACAATACATTGGAATTGGAATTATCGGTGCAGCTATATGGATAGGATTTGAAATATGGAGAGCACCATTATACGAAGAATTACCTAATGGTAAATATAGATTAATCAAAGAAGCTAAAAAATTAAAAGATTTATTTAAACGTAAACAAAAATAATATGAAAAAGTACATTGCAGGAGCATTAAAATTAGTAGCAGCAGGATTGTTATTATATACGGTCTATGAACAAAACAAAGTCATTCAAAAGTATAAACATGAAAATGTACATATGGTGAACGATAAAGGTGACACCGTAAGTGTGGAATTTAATGCAAACGATACTCAAAAAATTATCGATTCTTTAAATGATGAATTGTTCAATGCAAATACCGCAACTGGTAGATATGAATTAAGTCTACAACACTTAGAGGAAGTAAACCCAAAAGCAGCTAAACAATTCAACGATTATTTACAAAACGAAACGGAATAATATGAAACGGCTTAAAGAGAAATTAACGTATATTTGGGACATGTATTTTGCCTGGATATTCTACAATGGATATAAACAATATAGATATTATCAATACATAAATCAAAAATACGGAAATATGCAAACACAAAATTCAGTAGGAGCAGATATGGGTGGAACATACCCTAAAACCGATGCAACTGGTAATTCAATTTATGAAACATGTGTAAGTTGTGGTAAAGAAACAACTACGCTTAAATCAACTCATGTAGATTTTAGAATAGGATATGTAGAGGGTGCAGGACAATTGTGTTGGGAGTGTTATACAGGTAAATCTAGGAGTCTTATTACAATAGATGAAAGAACTATATTAGATACACCTAACGATGCTGAATTAGGTTATAAGATAAGACAAAAATATTGGGAAAATCAAAAATAATCAATGTTATTTTTTGGTTATATGATAAATCTTCAGTATATTTGTTAAATAAAGGTTACATATTTTTTAATTAAAACAAAGTTTATGACTAGTAAGAAAGAAGAAGTTTTCCAGAAACTAAAGGCATTATGGGAAACATTCGAAGCAGAACACAACAAAACAACAAAAGTTTCTCAAAAGAATGCGAGAACTGCAATCGGTGACTTAAAAAAGATAGTTACGGATTATAGACAAGCTTCAGTAGAAGAAACAAAAGCAGCAAAGTAAATCCAAAGGGTACTGATAAGATGTCAATACCCTTTTTTTAAACAACAAAAACAACAAACATGAAAAAATTTAAATTCATTTTGGGAGCATTAGCATTAATGTTCATTTCTTTTACCTCAAACGCACAATTTAAAAAAACAGACAAATTTGTAGAGGGAACATTTGGTTACTCAAAAACAACTGGTTTTGAAAGAACTTATAGTATTAACCCTACTATTGGATATTTCTTAACTAATAGATTTGCGGCAGGTATTAATGCGGGAATTGGTGAAGATGGTACACAAAAAGCAACATCAATCGGTGCTTTTGGTAGATGCTATTTTGCAAACACTAAAAAATTAAATATTTTCTCTCAATTAAGTGTTTCAAGCAATAAATTAGAAGTTGGTAAAGCTAACGCAACAACAACTAATGCAAACGTAGGTATTGGTGCAAATTATTTCGTTTCAAAGAAAATCGCACTTACTACATCATTAGCTAGTTTAGTTGATTATAGTGAATTACATTCTAAATCAACATTTTCAGTAGGATTTAATGGTATTAACAATCCATTAAGTGCAGCTAAATTTGGTGTATTATATAAATTCTAATCCATACGCCAATATAGATAGCCACTCATGGGCTAACTTAAAAACCCTCATAGAAATATGGGGGTTTTTATTTGGTAATTTAATTTAATTTCAGTATATTTATATATACAATAAACAAAATAAAAAATTATGAAAAAAATGTTATTATTTACTGTCATTTTAGCATTCTTTGCTATTGGTGGTAAAGCACAAGATTTGGTAGTTTTAAAACACACAAACTACACCGCAACTTATAGTAAATCATTACACTATCCAGTATTGGTAGAATGGTGGGATACAAAAGCAAAAGTAGGTTGCGCTTCTCCAATGGCGAGAAAAGATCAATTTGCACCAGACCCATTAGCAGCAGCTGATACAAAATTGCAAGCTGATTATGATTTAATCAATCAAACTCACAAAGCAAAAGGATTAAAAGGTGTTGATAGAGGGCATATGTGTCCAGCAGCGGATAACCTTTGCCAAACTCCACAAGTTCAAGCTGAGTGTTTCTATTTTTCTAATATGGCAGCTCAATATCACGCATTAAACGCAGGCGATTGGAAGTCAGTAGAAACAGCAGAAAGACAATGGTCAATTGCAAATGACTCAGTACATGTATGGTGTGGTAACATTGGTGTAGCTGAAAAAGTTGGAACAACAACAATTCCTAAACAATGTTGGAAAGTAGTTTACATTGTTAAAACAAAAGAATACTTAGCATTCTTATTTGATAATGTTGATGGAAAACAAACAGGTTTAGAATCACATAAAGTTGATGTAGCTACAATTACAAAATTAACTGGATTTAAGTTCAAATAGTTTTATGGAAAATGAAGGTTTCTTTCCCAATATAGATAAGGGTTATAAAAAAGTAGATAACTCATCTAAAGGAACTCTAAAAAGAGGATTGGGTAGTAGACAATTATTAGCAGCTGAGATTACGGAAGCACAAGGACGTTCTCGTTCAGCAAAAGATACAGCAAGGACATTAGGGGTATCATACAACACATATAAAAAGTATGCAAAGTTGTATGGTATCTTTGATATCGATTATAACCCTAAGAATGTTCCTATTGAACGCAGATTAAAACTGACGGTAGGTAAATATCCATTAAGTGAGATATTACAAGGTATGCATCCGACATATCCAATTAGTAAGCTAAAGAGAAGATTGATTAAAAATGATGTGTTTCCTGAGTGTTGCACCGCATGTGGATTTGATGAAGTAAGAGTAACGGATGGTAAAGCACCTTTGTTATTAGATTTCTTAGATGGTGATTATAGAAACCATACTTTAGAGAACTTACGATTCTTATGTTACAATTGTTTCTTTTTACTAATAGGTAAGAGAAAGATACCTAAGAACGGACAGTTTGCAGAACAAGGTGTCACTGCGGAAGATGATGATGAAGAAATTATCGAAGAAGATTTGGAAGATTCAGAAATTTAATGTATCTTTAATTATAAACAAAAACAATAAAAGTTATGGCGAAGTATTATGAAGTACAAGTTACAATGCACCATGAAGTAGATAACGGAAAGGGCGTAAGTAAAGTAAAGAAAACAAAAGAAAACTATTTAGTAGATGCAATGAGTGTAACTGAAGCAGAAGCTAGAGTAGTTAAGTTATTCACCGATTCAGCAATCAATGTAGATTATGAAGTTACTGGTGCTAAAGAAAGTAAAATTATTGAAGTAGTAAACGCAGAATAATGAATACCTTATTTGTAGATTTTGATGGAACAACATTTGAGCATGCAACTGAAAACATATTACCTGGAACAAAGGAAAAGTTTGAAGAATGGAATGCAAAGGGATATACTATCATTATAACTACGGCAAGACCTTCATCTGCTAAAGAACAAACCCTAAGAGCATTAGACGAAAATGGATTAAAATATCACGCTATTATATTTGATTTACCAAATGGTGATAGATGTGTAATCAATGATATTAAAGAGGGTAGAGAAAGAGCATTTGCTTTTAATGTAGAACGAAATGGTGGAATAGGACGATTACCGATATGAGTTTTATAATAACATCACCCTGTATTGGATGTATAGATGGAGCATGTTTAAAGGTTTGCCCAATGGATTGTATTCATGGACCGATAAATCCAACTGGAATGGGTAAGGAATCAATAGGAATGGGACATTCAGAAAAAGAAGGAAAACAACTTTTTATAGATCCAAATGAGTGCATATTATGTTCAGCATGTGTTCCGGAATGTCCTGTGGGTGCAATTGTCACTTCGGAATCTTTGGCTATAAAAATGGGTGAAGAAGATTCAGTTCATAAAAACTACGAATTTTTTGGGTTAAAATATTTGGCAAAATGATAATTTTTTCGTAATTTAGACATATATTTATAAACAATAACTAAAACAAAACAAAATGGGATTATTCCAATTCATTAAGGACTTGTTTGGTAAAGCAACACAATTAGAAGCACAAGTAGAAACTTTCGTTAAGGAAGTAGAAACTAAAGTTCCAGGTGAAACTGCAACTAATTTGAGAAATGACCTAAACAAAGTTAAGAAAGTGAAAGCAGATACTATCGCTCAGGTAGAGAAAGTAGAAGCTAAAGTTAAAGAAGTAGAAGCTAAAATTAAAAAAGCAACTACAAAAGCACCGAAAACACCTAAAGCAGCAACTGCTAAGAAAAAAACTAAATAATTTGGTAGTTTGAAAAATAAAGTGTATCTTTAACAAGTAAACAATTAAAAATTAAAAACAAACAACAATGAAAAAAGTGTTAGCAATTTTCGCTATCGCAGCTATTGCAGCTTGTGGTGGTGCAAATACAGAAGTTAAAACCGATTCAACATCAGTAAAAACAGATTCAACAGCAGTAGTTGCTGATTCTACTAAAACTGATAGTACAATCGTTAAGTAATTTAAGAGGGGTGTTAATTCACCCCTTTTTTATTTTATGGAGTAACAAGATGATTAAATGGAATAGAGATATGCAAGAAAGTTACAATTTATATTTAGATGATATTAGAGAACCTAAACAATCATTTAAAAAGACGGGTGATGATAGATATGTGGATTTACATTGGAAAGTGGTGCGAAATTATCAAGAGTTTGTAGAACAAATCGCATTAAATGGTATTCCAAATATTGTATCATTTGACCACGATTTAGGTGAGGAACATATAAACTACTATTTTGATAATGGTGGCAGAGAAAATCCACCTGACCCGTTAAAAGGTCACTTTACTGAAAAAACAGGATATGATTGTGCAAAATGGTTAGTAGAATATTTAACCGAAAATGGTTTACCTATGCCGGAGTATTTAGTACATTCAGCTAATCCCGTAGGTAGTGAAAATATTAGGGCAATCCTTAAAAGATACACCGAAATACACCAATTTTCATAACTCATTGATTATCAACGACTTACGATATTAGTAAAAAAACTAATATGTAAGTGGTTGAATGTCAACAACTTGTGAAAAACTTTAGTAAAAGTTTGGTGGTCTCAATATTTTATCGTAACTTTGGGTATAACCAAACATCAAAAAAATATGTGTACTAAAAAGCACCCTAAATTAAAGATGATTAAATGTATCAAATGTAATGGTGATATGCCTGAACTAAGATTACTTAAATTCGGTTATCGTAATTGTGTTAATTGTAGCACAGTTGAGCGTGTAGGTGGTGTTGCAATTGCTAATCATAAGACGGGTAATGAAATACAAATTATGCCTGCTAAAGATGCTGCTCGCTTATACAAGTTATCACAACGACAAGGATATGGGGTATGTAAAGGTATGAAACATAATTAAAATTTTAATTCTAAAACAAATTGGAGTCACCAATTCAAAAACTGAAAACAACAAAATGGTTACATTAAAATCAAAGTTTGAATTTATCACAAACCAATTGACAGAGGCTTTACTAAACGCTAACACTACAACAAGTGAACAAAAGCGTACTTATTACACAAGTAGAGCATTGTACTATTCACAAAGATTAAAGCAGTTAGCAAGTAGAGCTAAGATTTCTGCATAAGATAGTTCGGAACATTGGTAGGGGTTCGATTCCCCTACTATCTTCAATTAATTAAAATCTAAAACATAAAAGTATGAGTTGGTATGACAGATTTAGAGGTAGTTACTCAAAAGACAAAACAACTAAAAAATCAGCAAGTTCCTTTTGGGCTGATGAATGGAGCCAGTATGATACACCTAGTACTTATTGGAGTGGTGGTACATGGAAGCCAGCTGAGGTAAATAAAGTAGAGGCATCAACTGCCGATATGATTAAATTGAATGCACACAAAAGAGCAATCTCAAACTTTGTAAACATTCTTACAAACAAACCTATTCCTGTTAAGTTCGCACAAAAAGGTGACTCTTATACAGATGGTAAATCGGTAGTATTATCAGCTGAGGTTAAACCTGAGAAATTTGACGTAGCTGTGGGGTTAGCATTGCACGAAGCATCACACATTGTTCTTACGGACTTTGAGTTAATGCCTAACTACAATGCACCTAAAGAATTGTTCAATGACTTTTCTAAAGCAGCAGGTAAAGATCCTCAAACATTAGATAGTACAGCATATGAGTTAAACAAAGATAACTTATTCGATGTAGTTAAATCATTGGTAAACTTTGTAGAGGATAGACGTATTGACCAGTATATCTACAATACGTGTCCAGGTTATAGAGATTATTATAGAGCATTGTATGATGAGTATTTCTATTCCGATACAATCGATAAGGGATTAAAGAGTGACGAATTTACGGACGAGAGCTTAGAAAGTTATATGTTCCGTATTATCAACATCACAAACCAAAATACCGACTTATCAAAGTTAAAAGGTTTAAAAGAAATTTACGAAGCATTAGACCTTAAGAATATTGGTAGATTGAAAAACACCAAAGACTCGTTAGAGGTAGCTGAAAAGATTACCAATACAATCTTAAAGAATATCACCGTGGAAGTAAAACCTAAACAAAAACAACAAGGTGATGGTGATGGTGAGGGTGATGATGAAGTTGAGGAAATTGATGATTTGGGTGATAACTTTGAAATAACTGATGGTGATAGTGGTGGTAAGAAAGTTAGATTATCCAAAAATGCTATGGAGCAATTAAAGAAAGCCATCAAAAAGCAAAAGGACTTTGTAAACAACAATGTTAAGAAAAAGCAAATCAGTAAGAAAGAAGCTGATACATTAGACCAAATTGATAAGAGTGGTACTGAAATGACATCGGTAGGTGACACTCAATTGGAAAATGGTGGTTATATCAAACCTGTTCAATGTATTGTTTCAAAGAAAATGACTGAAGCATTAATGCAAGATAGTGATTTCCCATTTGCATATTGGTATGAGAAAAGTGGTAAAGATAAGAAAGGTGAATGGCAAGGTTGGAATGAGGAAACATTACGCAGAGGTATCTTAATGGGTACTATCTTAGGTAAGCGTATTGCAGTTCGTAGTGAGGAGCGTGAGACAGTTAATCCTCGTCAAAAGAATGGTAGAATTGACAAACGATTAGTTGCGGCTTTAGGTTATGATTATGTAAACGTATTCAGTACCAAAGAAGTTGACCGTTTTAAGAAAGTAATGTTACATATTACATTGGATGGTAGTGGTAGTATGAGTGGTACATGTTGGAACGATGCATTAGCAGTTTCTATTGCTGTTTGTAAAGCCGCTTCAATGGTATCTAACTTAGCAGTGCAGGTTTCTATTAGAGGTACTTGGGGTAACAAACCTTACATATGTATCGCTTATGATAGCCGCTTTGATAAGTTTGAGAAAGTGAAACGATTGTTCCCAGCGTTACAAGCGAATGGTACAACACCTGAGGGTTTATGTTTCCAAGCAATTATGAAACACTTTGTAGAAAGTAACAAAGATATGGATAGTTATTTCTTAAACATATGTGATGGTGAGCCTTCGTTCTCAAATGACCAATGTTCTTATAGTGGACATAACGCTTTGTTACATACAAAGAAAATGGTTCATCAAATTAAGGATATGGGTATTAAAGTTATGAGTTACTTTGTAGGTGACACATATGGTTACGGACGTTCACGTGATAATTTCAAAACAATGTACGGAAGTGACAGTAAATTCATTGATGTTAAGCAAATCGTTCCTATTGTTAAGACTATGAACGAGTTATTTATGAAAAAAGATTAAAAAACACTAAAAAACCTAACTGATTGATTATCAACAAGTTATGTATTACACTAAAAAGTGGGACATAACTGGTTGATTATCAGTAGGTTAAAAAAAGATTTGGTAGATTGGCAAAATTGTCGTATCTTCGAGATGTTATCAAAGGATAAAATATTAAACATTAAACAATAAACACTAAAAGTATGAGTAAGGTAAAAAACATGGAATTTGGGTACACAAACGAAATTTACAAAGTAGAAAATGTTAAATCTCGTTTTTGTTTGGTAAACACAAAAGGTGATGTATTAGATAGTAGTGCATCAACAATTGTAGGTAGTTCATTAAGAAAGAAAGCCGCAACAAATGGTAAAGCGGTTAGAGGTTATGTAAGTAAGAATGGTGATAAATCATATCGTTTAGTTGATATGCAAGAATACACCGATTTGTTAGTTAGACCAATGAATACTGACATTGCTGAAACTATCGTAGAAAATCCTACGGAGCATGAGGATGTTAAGAAATTCATTCACGAGGATGGTATCGCATTGAAACCGGCTAACTTAATTATGAACGAATTAAAGTGGAAATACTTATTACGTTCAGCAGTTAGAGCTCGTAATATTATGATGACCGGACCTGCTGGTAGTGGTAAGACAATGGCCGCTAAAGCATTAGTAGAAGCGTTAAAGAGACCTTTCTACTACTTTAACTTAGGTGCAACACAAGATCCACGTGCTGCGTTAATTGGTAACACACATTTCAACAAAGCAAGTGGTACTTACTTTAGTGAGAGTGCGTTTGTAAAAGCAATCAAAACGCCATACGCAGTAATCTTATTGGATGAGTTGAGTAGAGCACATCCTGAGGCTTCAAATATCTTAATGACTGTGTTAGACCAAACACAAAGATACTTAAGATTGGATGAGCAAGATAATTCACCAATCGTTAAGGTAGCTGAGGGTGTTACATTTATTGCAACTGCCAATATCGGTTCGGAGTATACAGCAACACGTGTTATGGACCGTGCGTTGTTAGACCGTTTCGTTACAATTGAGGTAGATACATTAGATAAGGATAAGGAGTTTGAATTGTTAGAGATGTTATATCCTGACACAAACAAAGAGGATTTAAAAGCAGTAGCTGAAATTGCCGCACACACTAGAGACCAAATCAAAGGTGATGCTGGTAAATTAACTACCGCAATTTCTACTCGTATTTCGGTAGAGATGGCTGGTTTGTTATATGATGGGTTTGATTTGTTAGAAGCCGCTGAGGTAGCAATCTTCCCGTTCTATTCACAAGATGGTGGAATGGATAGTGAGCGTACTTATATCAAACAATTAGTGCAAAAGTATTTGCGTACTGATGATAATGAAAAGTTATTCAACGAAGTGACAGAGGATGCTAACGCAGACGACGATACAATCACTTGGTAGTAGTGTAGGGTAGGGTTCTCATACTACCCTACCCGAACTTAATGATAGGGGTGCATTTTGCATCCCTATTTTTATATAACTTAAACAAATCAAAAATGGCATTAACTAAAAATGTAACGGATTTTATAGAGCATGTCAAGGGACATTGCAGACGAGTAGGAATTAAGTGTGAAATACGACCTGTTAAATATTTGGTATTGAGTGGTAATATTAGATGTGGTGGTTACTTTGATGATGATAATAAAAAGTTAGTAGTAGCTGGTAAACATAAAGACTGGTTAGGTATATTAGCACATGAATACGCTCACCTTACACAATGGGAAGAAAATTGTGAAGCATGGGCAAAAGGTTGTACAGGATTAAATAACTTAGAACATTGGTTAAGTGGCAATAAAATACGAAGTGTAAAAGATGCCGTAACCCGCGCGCGAAATTTAGAACATGATAACGAATTGAGATCGGTAAAGATAATTAAGAAGTGGAAACTGCCTGTTAATTTACCGGAGTACATTCAAAAAGCAAATGCTTACTTACAATTCTATAACTACATGAGGTATAGTAGAAGATGGAGTAGACCTAATAATTCACCATACAGCAACCCAAAAGTATGGAAGCAAATGCCAACAAAATTCAATATGAAATACGAAACTATGGGTAAAAAGTGGTTTCAATTATATAAACAAAATAACATTTAATATGCAAGGTAAAGAAAGTGATAAAAGAGATGTACAACTTAGTGCACTATTAGCATTGTGTATATTGTTCGCACTTATAGCAGCAGGACTTGTTAGTTGTGGTGTTAAACCAAAACACAAAGAACAACTAAGGATTTCTCAATATCAAGAGGGTGATGTAGTATATTTGAAACCTGACTCTACGATTGGAGTTATTGGTGATGTAAACTTATACACAAGTGATATTGAATATAAAATAGGTTATAAAAATAATCAAGGTGAAATTCAATATCAACTTTTTACGGAAACACAAATTTATAGTAAAAAACAATAGTATGCAAAATTTAAGTAAGCTGGTGACAAGAACATTAGCGGTATTGGTAGTATTATCAGTATATTTTTGGTTAGTTCAATCATCTTTTTGGTTATTGAATAAAGCCAGTACAATAGCAAACATTATAGGATTGCTTGGATTGGGTATTATGACAGTAATTGGTTTGGTAGCCATTTACAATTTTATTAGTTACATAAAAGGTAAATTATGATAGGTTATTTACTTATTAGTGTTTTATATTGTGCTACCTTTGTAGCATATATGAAAACAAAAGAAAATGATGAAAATGAAAGTGAAAATTATATGGATAGATATGGTGATTGGCATATGAAATACATATTATTGTGTATGTTAGGAACTGTCCTATGGCCTTTAGTTATTCCATTCATTGTATTTTACAAAATCGCATTCAAAATTTTAAACAAACAAAACAAAACAAAATAGTATGAAAAGAAAAAAGTACTGGACAACAAAAAACAATCATTCACCTAAACAAAAGGGAACAAACAAAATTACAAATAAATAAAAAACAAAATAATATGAAAAAAATAGAAATGCTTAGACAATCAGGTAAAACTACAAGAATTGCCAATTTCGTAATAGACCAACTACACTCAGTAGGGGAGGTAATTGTAACCGACCATACAAGTTTTGAATTTCCAGACATTGATAATATGTCTTCTATTAGAAATCTTATTGAGAAAGTAGAAAAGCTTGATGCAGCAAATTCACCAGGAAATAGAAGGATAGAATTTGAAATTTTCGATTCACAGAATACGAAATTGATAAGATTTAGGATGAATAAAACATTAAACAAAACAAAATAATATGAAAAAAGTATTAGCATTAGTAGCATTAGTAGTGACATTAGGTAGTTGTACCCGTATCAGTCCAACCGAAGTAGGATTTAAGATTGACAATAGTGGTGATTATAGAGGTATAGATAGTTTACCTTTATTGACTGGGTTTCAGTTTTACACACCGGGTTTTACATATATTGTGACAATCCCAACAACACAACAACACGTCGCATGGGTTGAGGATGCAAGTGAGGGTAAACCAATTGATGAAGCAATTGTAGTTAGTTGTAATGGTGGTGCCGGTTTCAAAATGGATATTGGTTTAAACTACCGTGTTAATCCAACAAAAGCATCTAAGATTTACTTAAAGTATAAAACGGATGACTTAGAAAGTATTACAAACACTTATTTACGAAATGTAGTTAGAGGTAGTATGCAAGATGTGAGTGGTTTATTGACAGTTGATAGTATCTTAAATAACTTACCAGGTTTTGAAGCAGCAGTTCGTAAGAATGTAACTGAACGATTTGAGAAAGATGGTTTCATTGTAGATAACTTTAGTATCTTAAAACAACCAACACCAACTGATAAGAGTTTATCCGATGCGATTAACGCTAAGATTAGAGCAAAGCAAGATGCTGAAACATCAAAGATGCAATTACAAAGTTCAATCGCTGAAGCTAACAAACAAATTGCTAAAGCAAGAGGTGATAGTGCAACGAAAGTAATTAACGCAATGGGTGAGGCTGAGGCAGTTAAGAAAATTCAGCAAGTATTGACTCCTACTTATGTTGAGTATATCAAAGCAAGTAGATGGAACGGAGTTCAACCATCAGTTGTAGGTGGTGGCGGTGGAATGATATTACAATTAAAACAATAAAATGTTAAGGGGAGCAGAAATGCTTCCCTTTTTTTGTTAATACGGATTTATTTTTGTATATTTACTTAACACTAAAATTTAAATATGTTACAATCATTGATTTTTGAAAACAATTCATATAGAATTGAAGCTACAAAAAAAATATTAACCAAAGTATTTGGTAATAGTCTTAAGGATTTAATATCAAATATAGACAACATTATTAATGATCCTATCTTAAATAGATTAATGAGAGAATTAGGATATGATACACAAAAGGGAATGGTGAGTTCATCAACCACTGGGTATGGTGCATCGGCAGGATATTATATAGTAAAAGGAACAACTATTATTGATATTATTAATAGACAAATTAAAGACAAAAAAATTGATTCTCAATTAGAATTAAAAAAAGCAAATCCAAACACTACAATAGTAAATGCAAATGAAAATTTAATTTCAATGCTTGAATCATACATTAAATATTTTTCTGCTAAATTAGATAAATATTTTATTATAAATGGACAACATAGATTTGATTCAATAAAAGCAGATTATAAAGGAGAATTAGAAACAAAAAAATCTAAGAAAGAATTTAATACAGAATATTCTAATTTAATCATAAAAGATGCAAATAATAAAATTATAGCAAACGAAAAGGTGCTTAGTTTAAATGATTTAGAAAAGAAAATTAAATCAGCAGACTCAGATATATGTTATGATTGGGTTGAAACGTTTTCAAGAGATGAAAAAAATGAAATTTATGACAATTACTTAAATAGTTGTCAAATTTATATATTTGAAATAACAAATGCCGCAGATTTTAAATCTTTAACTGAATTTATATGGCAAAGTAATTCATCTACTGAGTGGGATGAGTTTTTATTTTATTTTTTACAATCATTTTCACCATATAATAAATGGTTTAGAGAACAATGTATGCCTAAATTAACGAATGAATATTCAGTTTGGCAGGAATTAGTATATGGTGTAGAATCTCCTATATCCTTTGGTAAAGGAACATTTAAATCAGCTGGCGGTGGTTGGCAATATTTTATTAGCACTATAATAAATACTTGTTATGTATCTCCAAATTTGATGGATAGATTTGAAGTTAAATCTAAAGTTGATATTATTAAATCTTTGTTAAATGATGATTCTTTATTTTTACCTGAATGGGGTGAGGCATCATTAACCGATTTAGCGCAGGTTATGGCGGCTATTAAGAAAATTGCAAATTCACCAAATAGTAAAATTTTTAAAGATATTTATACAAAACCATCATTTGTAATATATGTAATATTTGCTTTAAATTTTTATAAAAAAAGATTTAAATATACATATGGAAAAGAAAAATGGCAACTTAATATAAAGGAGGAAAATACATTTGAATTTGTTAGAGATTTAATGATGATTTTCTTTGAAAGATCATCTTGGGCTTCTGATGAAAATACCAATTTTTGGAACACACAAGATGGTATTGAACAAATAGAAAAATGGAAAACAAAAAACGCGTTTGATACAACTAAATTAATACATCCTTTGAGAGCAAAAGATTTATATCCTGAATTTCAAGATGAATGGGTAAAAAATGATATTGAAACAAAGTGTGAAAAGAATGAAACAAAAGATATTGAAAAATCATTTAGAAGACATTTTATTGGTGACTTATTAACTTGGGGAAATGACCATAGTTGTGTTGTTAATGTTATAAATGAATATATAGAAGATGCATTTCAAGAAACTGCAATTAATCTAAAAAAAGACCCTAAAATTCCGTTTGGTTCAATTGGGTTTGTTGCATGTAGTACCTTACCAAAGGCATCACAATTAGTATCTTCTAATTATACAGAATTATATGATTTATTTGATTCTAAAGAAGAAACTGATAGAGCACATGGTGTTGCACGTGCAAAAGGTGGAAAAAATACAACTAGTAACATTGAATTGGGAAGTAAAAAATTAAATAGAAAACAAAAAGCAGTAGTATAAAATGGAAAATTTCAATCTTACTGATGAAGAATTAAAACAAATGTCGGATGACGAACTATTCGAATATTTAGATCGTAAAACGGCATATTTAAAGCAACATATAGCACCACTCTCTCCTTACAAAGTAAAACGATTTGCCCACATTGGAGAAGCCATATCGAATGATACTAAGGGAACAGATGAAGTGTTCTCTAATGGGTTATATGATAGACTTAAACCTATTGTAGAATCCGTAGAGAGTGAATCATTTAACAGAATGGCAGAAAAAATAAAACAAAGAAACAAATAATGGGATTTAATCACTGCTACATAAAAAATATAAGTTCCGTTATGTGGGAATTAGATACTTTTGGAATAGAAAAATTCGTAAAAGTTTATCAAAGCTATGATGCATATAGTGGTGATAATGAAGGAATACAATTTATAGAAACAACCTTAAAACAATATTATGAGCAAACAACAACTACCGAATAATAAACTTTTTGATGAAAGTGGAGATGAGGATTATGTATATGAACAATGGTTAGAACAAGAAAAATTGAATGAACAATATTGGAATGCTAAAGCAGAAGAAACATTAGAAACAATAAATTCAGTATATGAAACTCGTTTCTGCTATGCCGATGTAATTGCGGCGGTATTAGAAGTGACAAGTGATGAGGAATTAGCCCAAGCAATTGGTAATTCTCTTAATGGATTATATGTACGAAGATTAACATTTGAAAGTTATGGTGACAGTAAGTGAAAAAGCATTAAAGCATATCCTATCTCTAATGCTGGAAGCAGGTACAACGCCTGATACACATCATTTAAGGGTGGGAGTTAAAGGCGGTGGATGTAGTGGGTTATCCTACACAATGGATTTCGATAACACAATAGACCCAACGGATGAAGTGGTAGAAGTTGAAGGTGGGTTAAAAGTAGTTATAGATAGAAAATCAGTATTATATTTATTTGGAACAAACTTAACATATTCGGATGGACTAAATGGTAAGGGATTTCAATGGGAAAATCCTAATGCAAGTAGAACATGTGGATGTGGTGAAAGTTTTGCATTATAAAAAATTAGTTATGGATCATACACCAATATACGATAAGATTAAAAGAGGTGATTACAATTATTCTCGTCTATTTAAACAGGCCGATAAATTAAGAAAGGAAGCAAACTATATGTATGACCAGACTTATAAAAATTATGGTGGTACTGATGAAAAAAATAGATTAGAGTTGGCACAAGAAGCTGCGTATAAACATAGATTGAGAGCCATTAAAATGGAGTTGGAAGCACATAAAGAAGAACAACTAATATTATGGAAATTACGCAGAGATTTGCAAGATGTATTTGGAGTTGACTTGTGGGATTCGGCAATAGAGGAAGTGGATGGTGATTTGTTTGCACTTTTTGATATTTATAAAAACTATGCGAGAGATAAAAATTAAGTTTACAGAATATAAATCACATTGGGGATTAGTATATTTAGATTTTTATTCAGATGTTTCCCGAAATAAATTTATTGAATTGGGACATATGAAACAATTTATATTCAGCGTAGAAAAATATGGTGATATAAAATTTGTTGAGGATGAGGAAGTGTATTGTATGTTTTATACAGAAGCAATTTCTTCTACAATACCTGGTTTCTTAGCATTAGATAAATCAAAAGAAATTTTAAAAAAACTTAGAAATGGTGTTATAAAAAAATTCATATTTTATGGTGAAGATATGGATTTCCTTAGCGTCGGTTCCGGTATTCCTAATTTAACTAAACAATTAAATGATTTTTTTGGAGATCAAATTGACAAAGTTTGGATAACAATTGCATCTAAAAACTGGTCGCATGATTGGGGTAATATTAATGTAGTTTATAATTTAGGATGTTTACCTTATTTCTTAGAGAACAATATCGAAAAGATTGAAAAGGAAAATATTGTAGTTAATAGTACTAATGCGGAAAAGCATTTCTACACAACTAATAATCAACCTAGAGAAGCTAGAATACATTTATACAAACATTTATTAGATAATAAAATGTTAAGTAAATGTGAAGCAAGTTTCTTTTTTAGACATTGGGAAGAAGGTAAAAAATTCATAACATATTCTGATAGAGAAAGAGATGGAGATAAAATTTTATTACCAATTATAGATGACTCATTCCAATTTCCTGTTAGAGTATTTGATAACGAAACAAATGGAGGTCACTACTATAATTGTAAATGGGTAAACTTTGAAAAGAATAATAATGCTTTAATTGATTTAGTAATTGAAACCTTATCTGACCCAATTGATTTTTGTTCACTAACTGAAAAAGCGTTTAGACCTATTGTATGTAAGAAGCCATTTTTAATATTTGGTAGTGCTGGTATTTATAAGGGATTAGAGGAAATGGGATTTAAGTTTTTTCCACAATTATACGATGAAGAGGTATTGGATGATACTACGGATTTTTATACAATATTGTCACAAGTAGGACATGAAGAAAAGGCAAAGGCTATATTCTATGAAAAAAGATTTAATAAGTTTTTAGATATATTGGATAGATTAGCTAATATGGATATAGAAACTCTTAGAGAATTAGTTGAGGAAAGTTGGTTTAATTGTGAATATAATTATCAGGTACTAATTAATCTAATAGAAAAAGAAAAAATTAATACACTAAAATTGTTTTCAATTGAGTAAGTATTTTAGATATGAAAATAAAGATTTTGTTGAATATTCACATATACCGTGTGGATATATACAACCTAGTATAGAGTGCTTAGTATTAAGTATTATGGAACAATCATCATATCCTAAAATAAAAAAAATTGCACTTTTCTTAAAAAAGCAAAATATTCAAAATGTATATTTAGATTTTATTTCAGTTGAAAGTTATATTGATGTAGATACATATAAAAAACTAGAATCAGAACTAGATGGACTTAATGTAAAAATATTAACTGCAAATATAGTTAATAATCAATTTAAATCTCACATATTTTTTCCATTACATGCTATACAATTATTGAATTCGTTTTCAAAAGATGGATTCATTGATGCAAATATGTTTATTCAATTTGAAGTATTAAGAAGTAAAAAAAGATTAAAAAAGTATTTATTTCTTAACCATCATATGCGAACTGAAAGATTTAAAATATTTGAATCTCTGTATAATAAAGACAATATAAAAAATGGATTGGTTAGTTTTAATTGGAATTTAGAAAACGAAAGATTTAATCAAACTAATTTTCATATAACAAATGAAGAAATTGAATATATAAAAAATTCACCTGCATATAATCTATTACCTTTAACATTGGATGGAGATGTAAATGCAGAATATAGTTTTGCAGGAAATATTAAACATATAGCTAATCCGGTTTATTTTCAACCACAAAATACAAATGTAACACATTTTCATAATACTTATTTTGAAATAATAACTGAGGGATATAGTTCAACTACACCTGCACATTCATACGCAAATAGTTCTAACATATTACATTATTCTGAAAAAATATATAAACCTTTGTTTTTTATGAATCCATTTAGTTATTGGGGACCCGAAAGTACAATGGAACAATTTACTAAATGGTTTGGTTTTTCATTTGAATCACCTCTATACTATTGTAATACTGATTATGATTTAAATTCTTTTTGTAATAAAGTAAATGAATTTGCAAGTTTATCATATAATGATATTCATAGTATATATTATGATTCATTTGAAGAATTGAAACACAATAGAAATGTATTAATAAATTATCTTAATTCTATTAAATTATAATGCAAGATATTAATATTACATTTTATAATTTTAGAATTGATGATGGATTCAAAAAATTAGATAGTTCAAATCCATATGAGTTAGAACAGGAGTTTAATTTAAAAACTATGTTATTTGATGTTAAAAATAAATTTAACTTAAAATACATAGAATCAAATGAAATCATTTTTATATTCTTTTCACATTCTATTTTAGATGTTAGTAAAAGTTTAGACAAATTTCCATTCTTTTCACAAATTAAAGAAAATCTTTATACCAATAAAACTAAAAAAATAATCTTTTATTGTGAAGATATGGATTGGTGTAGAGAAGTTAAATATGAAATAGAAGTTGAAGATAATTTCATAAAATTTTTTGGAAATAATACTGATAAAATTACTATTACACTTGCAAATTTAAATTGGTGTTTTAAATGGAGTAGATTAAATGTTAAATATAATTTAGGATGTCTTACATATGTTCTAAATAAGAATATAGAAGAAAGTGAAAAATACAATTTGGATATTGTAGATAGAAATAAAAAATTATTTACAGTCAATAATGAACCAAGGGGAGCAAGATTATATTTTTACAAATATCTCATTGATAATAATTTATTAAATAATTTTGATTGTAGTTTCTTTTTTAAATATCAACATAAAAAAGAAATAACATGGGAAAATGTTGAAGGTGGTGGTGATACATTACAACCATTAAGTGATGTATTTCCGGTTGTTACTTTTGATAATGAAAATAATGATGATTACTATAAAAAAATTAAGATTATTAATTTTGATAAAGTGACTAATTCATATGTAGATGTGGTAATTGAAACATCCTTATTCGATAATAACTTTTATTCTTTCAGTGAAAAAAGTTTTAAATCAATAATTGCAAAAAAACCATTTATTATATTAGGTTCACGTTCTACCTATAAAGGATTAACAGAAATGGGATTTGAATTATATGATGATTTGATTGATATTGATATATTAGATAATAGATTTAAAGAATGGCAATTTAAAGAAAGATTAGAATATTTTTTTCATTCGGTACATAATTTATGTACAAAAGATTTGGAATATTATAAAAAATATCATATCTTAAATAAAGATAAGATTGAATACAATTACAATCTTTTAAAAAAATTATTAGAAGCAAATTATTTACAATTTAAAAATTTATTAGTATGAGTGAAAGAAAATATTTACCAACATTAGCGGAGTTAATTGACAGATTGAGTATAGCTCAATTAAAAGAAGTAAAGATTCCTGAACACAAAGCAGAATACGCACAGGAAATTGCTGATATCGTACATGATATTCAATTGTGTTTAGATGATAGTGACACACCAGTTAGTGCAGAAACTATTAGAGCAATTGTAGTATTAGCACAAATTAATACTCACATTTGGCAGAACGAGTCGAACTATCGCAAAGGCATTAAAGAGGGTAACAATTTAGAATTAACACATGGTATCAATGGTATAAGAAATACTGCCAAAAATAAAATACAAGAAGTTGTAGGTGGACGTATGGACTATAAGATAGACTGTTTAGCGGCAGAATTTAAAGATTGGGAAATTTCTTGGTAAAATAACCCTAAAATAAGGGAACATATTAGAAAAAACACTAATATAACCCACATTTTCATAACTCATTGATTATCAACAAGTTATAACTAGTTGATTTTCAATGGGTTATTCGTGTCTATCCAATTTTACTCATATATAAAAAAATGATATATGTAATTCATTGATTATCTATAAAGAATTTAAAAAATAGTTCAGTCGGACTGTTCAAAGTCCAAAATATAGTCGTATCTTTGAGTATTAGGTCGAGAGAATGAGACCTCACATATAAAAAAATTATAATATGAATACAATGAAATTTACAACAATTGGTAATGCTAAAAAGGTAACTGGTTTATCTTATTTAGGTAGTGTAGCAAGTAGTTCAAAAATTGCTAAAGGTTTAAAGTACAATGAGATGACTTATATATTGTATCTTGCACCTGCTGAACAAAGTGGTTATAATGTTTGTCCTGGTTCTACCGAAGAATGCCGAACAGCGTGTTTAACTGAAAGTGGACATAATAGAATTGACGTAAAGAAAAACGCAATCAATAACGCTCGTATCAAAAAGACTAAATTGTTCTTTGAGCATAGAGAGTTCTTTATGGCTTGGTTGATTATGGAAATTACAAAAGCTAGAGTTGAAGCAATTAAGCAAGGTTATAAGTTTTCAGTTCGTATCAATGGTACATCTGATATTAGTTTAGTTAGTTTCAAATTAGGTGATATGAATATATTGGAGTATTTTCCGAGTGTTCAATTCTATGATTATACTAAAGTTGCTAATCGTTTCAAATTGACTGAAAAATATCCTAACTACGATTTAACATATTCTTTCAGCGGTTACAATATGTTACAATCTATGGAGTTATTACAAAGTGACAAAGGTAGGGTTGCTATGGTATTTGAGGGTAAAGTATTACCTAAAACCTTTATGGGTATTGAGGTTATTGATGGTGATGAATATGATATGAGATATTACGATGCAAAGAATGTTATTGTAGGATTGAAGTTTAAGAAAGTAAGAAATAAGATTGATACTGCTAACAACAAGTTCATTATACCAATGGATAGTAAATTTAGTGTTTATGAAAAACAACAAACGAAAGTTAAAGTTACTGCCAAATAGTAACAAACGAAGTGACCAGTTAGAAGCTGGTGTATATGATGGTAGGTATAAACAAAAGGTTGTACCTAACAAAATTAAAAAAGCCAACAAATTGTGGGCTCGTAAAAACAAATAAAAATTATAATATATGAATTTAGAATTATCTTTATTGGAATTAAATCAGTTGTATTATGCAACTGCTAAGTTAGTGGAACAAAATGAGTCTCACTTAAAGGAGTTGGGTAGAAATGTAAGTAGTATTAATTACTTTAAAGCTGAATTAGACAAATCTATATTGTTGAGAGATAAAATACAAACGGCATTATACGATGAAGCTAAAAAGTTAGATGAAGCTATTGAGTATGTAACTAAATTCAAAGCTGAACAATACGATAAAGAACGTGACTTACTTAAAAGTAATTCACATTATGTAAGTAACGAAGAAGCTGATGAAGATGCTAGAGATTATTCAGCATTCAATGATTATGCTAATAGTATGAATGAAGCACAGGCCGAAGATAGAAAATTAGGTAACATATAATAATAACAATATGAGTAGATCGAAATATTACATAGCTACAATCCCAATGAAAAATGAGGAGCAAGTTATGGAAATCAAAAAGGTATTAGAACAAATCTTTGGTTGGGTAGTATTGAAAGGTAGACATAGTGACAGAAAATCAGTATTAAAGAATTGGGCAAAGAGTAAACAAAATGATGTACCATGGAGATTAGCTGAGTACATTGATATTTACTTACACCCAAAAAATCCAAACTATACTAATAAAGCAGGTATCAAAAGACAGAATATGGATTTAGCTACTATGAGTGTTGTTACTGCTCGTATATTAGGTAGACTTAAATTAAGTTTAGCAGATGGACACTATAATAAATTACAAAGTAAAAAGAATCCTGCTTTCCAAGCAATATCTAATTCTTTGTATGGAAATGGACAAAATGTTGTAGTGACAAAAACACCAAAAAACTCACCACATTCGGGTAAACCTTACGGACAAGTTGCTAAACAAATATGGCAATTTATGAATAGTAGACCGGATGCAACTTATACTGAAATGAAAACATTTTATGATGTTGATATTAGAGGTAATAGTGGTATCATTGAGGGTGGTAGTTTTGTTCATCACTTACAATCATTAAGAAACCCATCCACAAAAAGAGGTTGGTATTTAGCTAAACAATTAAACGGCAAGTATGCATTGAGGGGTTGTTAATATGAAAACATTTGTAGCAATTTACTTTATATTAATGCTCCCTATGGTAATACAAACTCATAACTTAATGAAGCTTGGTATAGATGAAAGAATAAGAAATAGTGTTAGATATAACTTTAGAGTATTCATACGATTAATATTCTATATGCCGCGGTGGTGGTGGTTATTCTTTATAGACTTAACAAATAAATTTAAAAATAAAAACAAATAATATGGCAATTTACAATAACGATATTGACCCGAATGTATTAATGTGGGAACAATTAGAAGCAGAACGTGTAGCAACAATGAGTGACCCCAACTTTCAAAAATGGGTGCAAGAATTACATGTTTCTCAATCATATGAGGACCCAACATTAAAACATAACGCATTGGATATGATGAACCAATACGATAGTAAAAATTATTCTATGTTAAACTTTAACATTAACT
>Ga0208378_1000071_pt1 | contig 38155 bp, 37 predicted proteins | sample CryBogCBE24Aug09_FD_184556 | JGI IMG/M metagenome (GOLD analysis project Ga0208378, IMG submission 184556) | Freshwater microbial communities from Crystal Bog, Wisconsin, USA - CBE24Aug09 (SPAdes) (version 2) | ecosystem: Environmental > Aquatic > Freshwater > Lake | place: Crystal Bog...
TGGAAATGGCGTCGTTAACAGGAAGTATAGTTAAACTTATTTTTGGTATTGCATTAATTTTAATTGCAGTTATATTCGGACCAATAGTAGGTATTTGGAGTTTGAATACTTTATTTCCAGTATTAAATATTCCATTTACTTGGCAAACTTGGTTAGCCTTTAATTGCTTGTTCGGCGGTACTATTGCTAGTAGGTTAAAGAAATGAGTTTGACTGCAAAAGAAATCAAAGAAAAAATCGATATTATAAATGCAGATATCGATAATATGAGATCTGCAATGGGCAATGAACGTAAAATTAGCATGTTGATTGATTACATTGATTATTTAAAAGATGAATTAAAAGAGGCAGAACGTGCAGAACGACTTAACAAAGGCGCTTGATGAAAAAACAGTACCCTGGACAGAAATCGAATACAGAACAAAAGACTTTTGGGTCTTCAGGGATGCCTTTCCCGTTACCGAAGGGCATTTGTTATTTGTGCCTACCACTCTCCAAAGCGTTAGCCTATGGGAATGCTACAAGGCCGCATACAAGTTCGGGTTCGACGGAGTTGAATCGGAAAAATGGCAAGGGTTCAATGTCGGACAAAATGTCGGCGAGGTTGCTGGTCAAACAGTAATGTATCCGCATGTGCATATGATTCCTAGACGCACAGGAGATATGCCAGATCCTCGTGGCGGGGTTCGTCATGTTATTCCTAGCAAGGGTAACTACACAAATGGAAACGACTAATACTGTTTGGGAACTTAGGATTCCTTGGCACAACCAAGATAATAATTGGTGGAACGAAACATGTGCTGATGTTGTAGCAGTATTTGGTTTACCCGGAGAACGTTATACATATCATCCAAGATATGAAGATATGGCGTTTTATTTTAACTCTAAAAAGGATTATCAATTATGCAAGATTCTACTTTCAGACAGAATTTAGATTTTTTTACAGTAATGATTTTAGGTATAGCAGGTGTGGTATTTGCTATCTATTGGAATTATACACATCCACACGTGGTTGTTAAGTATGATTGTTCAATATCCGAAATAAGTCCAGATTATCCTATACCAGTTAAAGAAGCTTGTCGCAAACTTCGAGCAGAAAATATCTTGCAATCGCCTAAATAAACCTATATAATAACACATAGGAGTAATAATGACTGAATCCATGACATATAAAAATATAGAAGAAACAGAAGGCCGTCCACTGCACGTAGCTATTCGTGAACAAATGAAACGACAAGGTCAACGATTTTGGGCTGGTGACAACATCAGTGAATACGTTGATGAAGAACAAAAAGAAGTGTTAATCGAAGAAGCTACACTGGCATTTGAAAAAGTTTTAGATACTTTATTAATTGATCGTGAAACAGATCCTAACAGTAAAGGTACAGCCAAGCGATTGGCTAAAATGTATTTTAACGAAATAATGAGTGGTAGATATGAGCCAGCACCGGACGCAACATCATTTCCAAACGACAGCGAAGACAGATACGAAGGTATGTTGGTGGTACGTAGTGAGCTCCGCTCTATGTGCAGTCATCATCATCAGCCCGTTACTGGTGTCGCTTACATTGGTATCATCGCCGCACAAAAACTTATTGGTTTGTCTAAGTACACTCGTATTGCTCAGTGGTGTGCTCGTCGCGGGACTCTCCAAGAAGAGCTGTGCAACGATATTGCTAGGGAAATAGAACGTGCCACAGGAGCCACAGACTTAGGTGTATATATTCAAGCTACGCATGGTTGCTGTGAGAATCGAGGCATTATGGCTAAGAGTAGTTTAACCCAGACTACTGTATTGCGTGGTGCGTTTAATACAGATATGGGTACAAAGAAAGAGTTCTTTGACAATATTAAACTACAACAAGACTGGGCATCAAAATGATAGTGCAAGTACCAGCTGAAGGCATTATGCAAACGAACGATTGGGGAGACTCAAAAGTTTACCGCGTTACGTGCGAATGCGGTGCATCGGATCACGATCATCATGTATGGGTAGAAGCTGACGGAAACGATGTCAGTGTTACTGTCTATACAACTGTACGAAGCAATTGGTGGAGTAAAACTCGCTGGCATGCTATTTGGACATTGTTAACTAAGGGCTATATTGATACAGAGTCTACTGTAATCATGCGCAAACAACAAGCATTTAATTATGCTCATACATTATTGAGTGCTGTTGAAGATGTTGAGGAATTTAAAAATGCAAAACGCCAAAGACATAACTGATAATTTAATAAATCGTCTTCGTAGCTCAACATTACAGTTGTTCGAGATTAAACGAGAAGTAGGTCCTAATTGGATTCCAAACGGAACTATTCCTTTTGATATTACAGCTAAAAACGGTGTTGCTACTTTCAAAGTATACGCAGAGTTTTTACAAGACGCAGAAGATCAAGTAACACAATTTTTAGAGAAAGATGAAGATGAGTAAAATTAAAATCGCAGAATTATTTTATAGCATACAAGGTGTTCATTAAAAGTGTATATTTCCTCGCCTTGTATAAATAAGTGTGAGGAGACACTTATGCCTAAACAGTCTAAAGAACAAACACAAAACCGTAGAAAAAAGAATGACTTAATGAGAAAATTTGGAATAAACAAAAATCAATACGATTTTGTTCTAAAAGAACAAAATTTTGTATGTGCTATTTGTAAAAATCCAGATCCGTTAGAAAGAGCCCTTGCGGTAGATCACTGCCACACTACTCTTAAAGTTAGAGGATTGTTGTGTACTAATTGTAATACAGCTCTTGGAAAATTTCAGGACAATGTTGAATACCTTAAAACCGCAATAGATTATTTAGATAGAAATTTTGAAGTTCCGTTTATAGAAGATACTATAACTAAAAAAGATCGTGATGATAGACCTAATTGGAAAATGTTAGTTATAACTCCAGACGGGAGTTTTCCGTCTTTACAACATGCAGGAAAACATTATAATGTTAATGCTACTACGATTAGAAATTGGTGCTTGCCTGGAAAATATAAAAAAGAAGGTTATAGTTGTGAGAAAAAATATATGTCATTAAATGAAATAAAGGAATATTGTAATGTCAAAGATTAAGATAGCGGAACTTTTCTACTCTATACAGGGAGAGGGTAGATATATGGGAGTGCCCAGTGTGTTCCTTAGAACTTTTGGATGTAATTTCCGCTGTCAAGGTTTTGGTATGCCACGTGGTGAGTTAAGTACGGAAGCCGAAGATATTGCTACTGTAGTACATTTATATAACAAATATGAAGAACTTCCACTAGTGTCTACTGGCTGTGATAGCTATGCTAGCTGGCATCCTAGTTTTAAGGACCTTAGTCCAATGCTTACTACAGATGCTATAGCAGATCGTATTATGGAAATTCTCCCATACCATCAATGGCAAGACGAACATTTAGTTATTACAGGTGGAGAACCTTTATTAGGCTGGCAACGTGCTTATCCTGATCTTCTAGATCATCCTAACATGCTAGCATTGAAAGAACTTACATTTGAAACAAACGGAACTCAAGCATTAACGGATGACTTCCAACGTTATTTGCTAAAATGGCAAAAGAGCGAAGGGCAGTTGTATGCCAGAGATGTTACATTTAGTGTTAGTGCTAAGTTAAGTAATAGTGGTGAAAAGCGTCAAGATGCTATTCGCCCAGATGTATTGCTACAATATCAAGATGTAGGCTATACATATCTTAAATTTGTAGTAGCAACAGAAGATGATGCATATGAAGCTATCGAAGTTATGGACATTTACAGACTTGCAGGATTTACAGGCGCAGTATATCTAATGCCAGTTGGTGGTGTCGAAAGTGTCTATGCATTAAACAATCGTCGTGTAGCAGAATTGGCTATGAAGGCAGGCTTACGCTACAGTGATCGACTACAAGTGCCTTTATTTAAAAACGAATGGGGTACTTAACATGTTCTTTTATGCTTGCATTATTATTGGTTGGATACTATTAGTATTACTGGTTTTACTTTTTTTAAAAGGCGCTAGTTTTACCAATAGTGCTTGCACTGGTAATTGTAGGCAAGGAAGAGACTGTACTTGTATGGAACCAAAAAATGAAAAAATTGATTAAACGACTGTTAGGTATTGATAAGTTAGAAGAAAACTTAGCAGTACTTAAACAAATGGAAGCCGATGCACTAGCACGTACCGCAGAAGCTCAAAGTGCTGAAAAAGATGCAGTAGAATCTGAACGCATTGCCAAATTAACTCCCAAAGAACGTGCAACAATACGTGGCGAACCTTGGGTTAGTGTGTTGGATACACATGTAAACAAGGAAAACATTCGTAATGGCTTCTTTGAGCTTGACTGGAACCCAGAGTTTATAGTACAATTAAAGGCAGCTGGTTATGGTTTTGAAGGCGATCCTGAAGAAGAAATTGTTGATCGCTGGTTTAGAGATTTGGCCGCAAACATGCTAGCAGAGGCAGGACAGGATCCTAGTAGATCAAGTGCTGGTTTTATTAATGTAAGTAAATTAGGCGGCGGAAGAGCCGAGGTTCAATGACATATATTGTAGTCGATACTGCTAATACGTTTTTTCGTGCTAGACATGTAGTACAAGGTAGTGCTGATATTAAACTTGGCATGGCATTTCATATTACTTTTAACAGTATTAAGAAAGCATGGCAAGACTTTGGAGGCACACATGTAGTATTCTGTCTCGAAGGTCGTAGCTGGCGTAAAGATGTTTATAAGCCATACAAAGCTAATAGGCAAGAAACTCGTGCGGCTATGACACAAAAAGAACAAGATGAAGATAAATTGTTCTGGGAAGCATTTGACGAATTTAAAAATTTCATTACAGAAAAGACTAACTGTACTGTAATGCGTCATGAAAACTTAGAAGCAGATGACTTGATTGCAGGTTGGATACAAGCACATCCAGATGCAAAACATGTTATTATTTCGACAGATGGCGATTTTGCACAGCTAATCGGCCCTAATGTAAGTCAATATAACGGTGTAGGTGACTTACATATTACACACGAAGGAATATTTGATGCAAAAGGTAAACCAGTTAAAGACAAAAAGACGGGAGAGCCTAAGCCTGCACAAGATCCAGAATGGATGCTATTCGAAAAATGTATGCGAGGCGACACATCCGACAATGTGTTTTCGGCTTACCCGGGAGTTCGTACGAAAGGGTCAAAGAATAAAGTTGGTCTCATGGAGGCATTTCAAGATCGTAAGACTCGCGGATATAATTGGAACAATCTAATGTTGCAACGTTGGGTCGACCATAATGGTGTCGAACACAGAGTCCTAGAAGATTATCAACGCAATGTACAGTTGTGCGACTTAACAGCACAGCCTGAAGACATTAAGAATAAAATTAAAGAAACAATCAAAACTAACGCGGTGCCAAAAGAAGTTAGTCAAGTAGGTATTCGTATGCTCAAGTTCTGCAATGCTTGGGATATGAAAAAGATCGCTGATAACATTCAGCAGTATGCAGAGCCATTTCAGGCAAAATATCAAGGAGAAATTAAATGAGTGCAATTACAGATAAACTAGTTAAGGCTAACGAGTCATTTACAATCAATCGTTACGACAATGGATTTATGATTGAAGTCGGCGGACGTGATGACACCGACGATTGGAAAAATGCTAAAGTTATTGTTGGTACAGAAGAAGAACTGATTGACGCTATCAAAGAAGCATTGTCTTTACCATTAGCAGAATAAGGGGATAAACATGGCAACATGGACCGTTAGCACACATTATAAAAAATCTTGTCAAGAAGTTGAATTTTGGGTTCGACGTGAAGGCGAAGGTAAAATTATCACTACTAACGGTTTCCGTTATGGTGAATGGACTGTAGAAACTACAGACGACAATCCTCCAGAGTTTGAGTTTACTTTTGTTCCCGGAGGCGATGGCAAGAAAGACAGCATCAATATGCTAGACTGTGAAGTTAATAATATTGAAAGTGTTGAACTTGTTGAAATGTTTGACGGCGGTTGCTGGTATGATACTGAGTTTGTAGATCTTACTGAAGAAGAGGAAGATGAGCTTCAAGAGTTCATTGATGAAAACAGCATCTACGATTTAGAGGATCGTGACGAAGACGGTTGGTATCAAGATGAAACTGAATGGTGGATCTGGGGACCAATTGAAATTAAAAACGAAGCTGGCGAAACCGTGCGTATTATCTGTGCAGATGCTGACGGCAATGTAGTAGATTTTGTCGAAGAATGAGAGATAAATACGTACATTACTCGGGTGCCGTCAGGGCCCTTGTAATATTAAGGAGAAAATTATGACAGAGATACATGCCAAGCCTATTGTGGATGGTAAGTTTTGGATCGTAGAGCAAGACGGCGCTAAGATCGCAACACTACACAAAAAAGAAAACAATAAATTCATACTGAGCAGTACATCAGGTGAAGTTATGTTTAACAAAAAACAAGACCTTACCAAGCAATTTGGAGAAGGATTCTTTTTAAACAACACTAAAGTTAAAGTTACACAAGCAGAACCTAATGAATGTCACGGGTTTGCCACAAGTGTAAAGCCTTATAATAGTATGTATGATGTAAGACGCAAACTTCCATTGTTTACCAAGAGCAATGCTAGTAAAAGTCTATACTGTGCAGGCTATTATGTAATTAAATTCAATAAAGGTTGGGTTAAGAGCTTTTGTCCTAAGGTTATTACTTTAGAACGCAATGAGTATCGTGGACCTTTTAAAACTGAATTTGAAATGAAACAGGTACTTGCTAATGCAAAATCAGATTAATCTAACACCAATCACAAATCTTATTCAAGTAATCAGAAGTGCTGAACTTACTCAACAAAAAGAAGTAAGAATACCTATTCAAGCGGCTAGGTTGTTAAGTTTAGCACTTGCTGAAATACAAGATAAGCTACTACAAGATTACGAAACGTTGTTTAACCAATTAAAAACAAGTCAAGATACTGAAGTTATTAGTGTTACAATGGATGGTGGTGGTTTTGAAGACAAATAAAGATAAATATATGCGTACATTACCGGGACGCATATTATGGCAAGACCAAAACCAAAGATACTATTAGAACACATTAACAAGAAAACGTACAAAGCCGAACAAGTATTAGAGGCAGAGGCCATCTGGGCAGTATTCTATAAGAACGAGCCTTTTAATCTAAAGTCATTCAATAGCCTTACCAGCTATCCAGGCCCGAAGTACAAAAAAGTTTCTTTCTCAAATCCTGGCCATGCACATAATTTGGCAAAGAAATTGAACCAAACTTTTGGTGTCGACGATTTCCAAGTAGTAATGCTAACTCAAGGCACTATAATAAAATGATAACACGCGATGCCCTAACTAAGATTTTTTTGCAACAATGGGGCAAGAGTACAGATGATGCCAATTTACAACTGTTCAGTCGTAAATGGTGGCAAAGTACTAGAGCAGGTAAACAAAATAATTTTCGTTTAAGTGAAGAGGGCTATGAATTTTTAGTTCAAGAATTGGATTTGAAAGAGTACGAGATTCCATTTACTGAACCAATCGAACTAAGTCCCCAAACTATCATATTTTTGGAAAGGTATGTTGATTGTCCATATTACCTAACTCCAATGTCAATCACTGTCTTTTCAGAACGCAAAGGTTTTGAGCTAATGTTGTTTTCAGACGACATTAGAAAATTTGGCATAATTAAAGCCATGAATGAGCGAGAAAAAGAACTTGCTAACACAGATAACAGTTGACATACACTCTACTTTCCTATACAATACATACTTACACAGCGTTATTTTAAATAACATTTTTTTAAGATAGGAACTAAAATGCCAGAAATTTCCAGCCGTACAGTGGGCCCAAGCGGCGCCAAAAAGTCTTTGCGTAAGGCTTTTAAAAATAAGCGTCCAATTTTCCTTTGGGGTCCTCCAGGTATTGGCAAGTCTGATATTATTAAACAGTTGGGTGAAGAATTAGAAGCTCACGTAATTGATGTACGTTTGAGTTTGTGGGAACCTACAGATATTAAAGGTATTCCATATTTTGATAGCAACGATGGTACCATGCGCTGGGCACCTCCTGCTGAATTGCCTAGCAAAGAACTAGCAAGTCAGCATAAACAAATCGTCTTATTCTTAGACGAAATGAACTCTGCGGCTCCTGCTGTACAGGCGGCGGCTTATCAATTGATTTTGAATCGTCGTGTAGGCACTTACCACTTGCCAGACAATGTTTCAATTGTTGCGGCTGGTAATCGTGAAACTGACAAAGGTGTTACATTCCGTATGCCTGCTCCGTTGGCTAACCGTTTTGTACACTTGGAAATGACTGTTAACTGGGATGACTATTTCGAGTGGGCAGTTGAGAACAAGATCCATAAGGACGTAGTTGGTTTCTTGAGCTTCTCTAAAAAGAGCTTGTACGATTTCGATCCAAAATCTAGCTCACGTGCTTTTGCTACTCCACGTTCTTGGAGTTTTGTAAGCGAATTGCTAACGGATGATGACGTAGATGTAGATACACTAACAGACTTGGTATCAGGCTCAGTTGGTGAAGGATTGGCTGTTAGCTTTATGGCCCACCGTAAAATTGCCGGCAAAATGCCTAATCCAAGCGACATTTTGAATGGCAAAGTTAAGAAAATGGACTCTAAAGAAATTAGTGCCATGTACTCTTTGACTGTGTCTTTGTGCTATGAATTGAAAGATTCTTGCGAAAAGAACGTTAAAAACTGGAATGATCAAGTTAACAACTTTTTCGAATTTATGATGAATAACTTTGAAACAGAATTGGTTATTATGGGTACTAAATTGGCTTTGAGCACTTACAAACTGCCATTGGATCCAGATGAAATCAAATGCTTTGATGATTTCCATGCCAAATACGGCAAGTATATTAGTGCCGCAACTGAGAAATAAATCGGTTTAAGGCTATTTGACACCTCCTTCGGGAGGTGTTATAATATATACATACAGTAAAGGAGCATCGATGTCACATACAGATCCAATTATCGACAAAATTATCGTAGCCCGTGTGGGTCTACTACTTCGCCATCCATTTTTTGGCAACATGGCTACACGCTTAAAAATTGAAGAAGGCTCCGAATGGATGGGCACTGCCGCTACCGACGGTCGCACTATCTATTTTAATCGCAAATTTTTTGAACCACTTAGTGTTAAACAAGTTGAGTTCGTTATTGCTCACGAAATTTTACATAATGTGTTTGATCATATGGGTCGTCGCGAAACTCGCAACCCACGTATTTTTAATATTGCCGCAGACTATTGTGTAAACGGACAATTGGTACGTGATCGTATTGGCGAACACAAAATCGAAGGCATTCAAATCTTCCATGATCCAAAATACTATGGTATGGGTGCAGAAGAAATCTATGACAAGATATATGATGACATGGATGAAGAAGAACTTAACCAGTTGGGTCAATTACTTGACGACCACATTGACTGGGGCGAGAATGGCAAAGATGGACAGCCAAAATATAGCAAAGAAGAACTAAAACAAATTCGTGATGAGATTCGCGAAGCTACAATGCAGGCCGCACAGGCCGCAGGTGCTGGTAACACTCCTGCTAGTGTACAACGCATGATTAAGGAACTAACAGAGCCTAAGATGAATTGGCGTGAAATCTTGCGTCAACAAATCCAAAGCACTATTAAAAATGACTATTCATTTATGCGTCCTAATCGTAAGGGCTGGCACATGAACGCTATTTTGCCAGGTACACAATATGATGAGACAATCGATATTTGTGTAGCAATTGACATGTCAGGTTCAATTGGTGACGAGCAAGCTAAAGACTTCTTGTCAGAGATTAAAGGTATTATGCAAGAGTACAAAGACTTTAAAATTAAAGTTTGGTGCTTTGACACTAAAGTCTATAATGAAGCAGACTTTGATGGCTATAACATTGACGAGTTTGACTACTACGAACCTATGGGTGGTGGCGGAACTGAGTTCGATGCCAACTGGGAATACATGAAGGAACACGATATTCAACCTAAAAAGTTTATCATGTTTACAGACGGTTATCCTTGGGGTAGTTGGGGTGATGAAAATTACTGTGATACAGTATTCATTATCCATGGAAATGATAAGATTGTTCCACCGTTTGGTGAATATGCATATTACGAATTTGCTACGGAAACTGCATAATGGCTTTAAAAAATGGTAAACCTAATCCTTTAGATTATTACAATCTACGCAGGGTTGAGTTTGCCTGCCCTCATTTTAAGTACACAACTATAGATAAATTCAATCCACAGCTAGCCAAATCTATCGATGCTTGGATACGTAAGAATTTAAATAATAGGTACTATGTAGGGCAGGGCATTACATTAGATTCAAGCAATACGATAGTTTATAATACACGTATTGGATTTGAAAGTGAAAAGGAACTTAGTTTTTTCACGATTGCATGTCCGCTCCTACAAAGTAGATAATTAAATTAGTACTTTAAGGAGAACTCTAAATGAGTGATGAAACTACACAACAACCAGCACAAGCGGCTGATACTACTGCACCAGCAGGACAAAATTCTAACGAATTAACAATTAACGATTTGCAAGCAATGAAAGTTATCATTGATATCGCTAGTTCACGTGGCGCATTTAAGCCAAATGAAATGGTTGCAGTCGGTCAAACTTACAACAAGTTAGAATCATTCCTAGACACAGTAGCAAAACAAGCTGAAGCACAAAAAGCATCCGCACCAGCAGGAGCTTAATATGGCCGAAATAAAACACGTGGCTCGTGTTAAAGCTACCAACAAAAAATGTTTGGTAGCTTATCGCACTTTGCCTGGCGATGCACATCATTGCCTAATCGTTCCAACAGAAAATATGCCTGACATCTATCACGATGCTATTATTAATCTAGTAGAAAGTGGTAGTGGTCAAGATGCATACGAGTTTGCAGATGCATTAGATCGTAATCAATTTCCAGATGGCAGTAACATGCTACGCTGGTTGCATGGTAATGGTCGGTTAATCAAAGCACCTACAAGCGATATTGAAATGACTCCAAACACACAAGCTAGTATTTTGTTAAGCGAGTTAAATCAAATCATTGCTGAACAGCGTGGAGTTGCTATCGATGATTTGTCTATTAAATCAGATACAAAAGAGAAAACAGAAGCTCGCCGTATTGAAGATGTAGAACAAATTGATACGCCAATCAAAGCTGATACAACAAGTGCTAAACCAACTGCAACTGTAGAAGTTACAGCACCAGCAGAAAATGCTAGCCCAGAAGATCAAGCAAAGTTCTATCGTAGTCAAGCAGATCGTTTGAGCAAGCAAGCCGCTGAAATGCGCCGCAAAGCCGAGGAGTTGGTTCCGACCAAAAAAGCAAAGTGACGAAATCGGGAAGAAATCTTCCCAAGGACGTCATTAAGCATTGGCCAGAAGTCTTCGGCGATGTACAGTTAAATGTAGTACCCTTAGGGTACTTACATACCGTACTGGTTAATTTTAAAGATGGTAAAACTTGGGAAATAAAAATAACTCAAAAAACCAAGCGAGATGGATGGCATGCCTTCGAAAGGAACTTGGCCGAACTAGTTAAAAATTACGAAGAAAAAATTAGTGATATCGATTTTAAATTAGATACAAATCGAGTTAAAAAAGATATCGAACGTAGTACACAGAAATTTTTACGAAAGAAAAAGTTATAATGAATGTTAGATTACTTAGTTACAGCCAGCCAACTGAAGAATTTGCTAGCATGGGAATCACTGACGCCCAAGAACTCATTGCCTTCTGTGCCCGAGTTTCAAACCCAAGCAATCAACTCAACACAGAAACTAGTGAGAAGCTTATCAAGTATCTCATCAAACACCAGCATTGGAGCCCACTTGAAATGGTCTCAGCTTGCATCGAAATTACAACAACTAGAGACATTGCCCGTCAAATCCTTAGACACAGAAGTTTTAGTTTCCAAGAGTTTAGCCAACGCTATGCTGACCCGACAAAGGATCTCAACTTTGTACTTAGAGATGCCAGAAGGCAAGACTTCAAGAATAGACAAAATAGTGTAGAGTTAGATGTTCATAATAATGACGAAGATCGATTCCTTGTTTATCAGTGGGAACGTATGCAAGAGCTAGTGATTAAACAATCACGTGACGCATATGAATGGGCTATACTAAAAGGTATTGCTAAAGAACAAGCTCGTGCTGTACTACCAGAAGGATTGATTGAAAGTCGTTTGTATATGAATGGCACACTACGTAGTTGGATTCATTTTATTGAATTACGTAGTGCTAATGGCACACAAAAAGAGCATCAAGAAGTTGCTATTGCATGTGCAAAAGTTATTGCTGAAATTTTTCCGCTTGCCACTGATCTTGTAGCCAAGTAAAATCATTTATCTTAGACAGTGCCTCCGGATTGGAGGCATTTTTTTCTCCGTAACTCCTACCAGCACAAGCGCCTTTTATAGCAAATTCTGCATAGTCACCTTGGGCAACATTGCACCATATATCTAATCTTTCATTTGCTTCAGTATCGGCAATCACAGCTAGTTTGGCACACTCCCTAAATGCACTGCGCCATGTACTATATTCATCAGTATTAAATGCAGTTATGTTACTAACTTCGTCCATTACCTTAAAGTTCTTGCTGATATTTGTTGTCATGTCTATAGATGACGTATCCATAGCTAATGTTAATTTTTTTGGTAACAGTTTAACACCACCATAGCCGTATTCTAAATTATTGACTGGATTACGACTGCGCCAAACATGCACAGTTTCTAATTCCCAATCACCTGGAATTTGATATTTAAAATCAAATGAATCTAGTATAATAGCATCAGCATCTACTACCCAAAACATTTTAGTAAATGATCTTTTGGCGGCAGCTATATGAGCATTGTGTATTCCTTGTACATTGCTCACACGTTTTACTAGAGGAAATCGCTCTTTAAGTTTTGCAAAATTTTCTTCTGCATATACTTCGTTATAGCTGATAAAAATTATATCGTACATTATACTTTTTTACGGATACTACGAGGCATAGGGCTATAAACAGTTTTAAAAAATTTGCTACCTGCTCCATCTAAATTGGCAATTTCTAATTTTGATTTAGCCATTAATTCTTTTGCAAGAGTGTTTATGTATTTTGTTATTTCTTCGGGTTCTGCCTGTGCGTGAGTAGTTGCCCAAAATTCAGTTAACCAATCAAAATCTCTAACATTACTATAATCCCAATCTGTTAAAAGAGTTTTATAAGCTCCTTCTCTAGCTCCTAATATTGACCAAATACCGTTTTCGGCATCAGCGCCAACACTACACCAAATTAATAATCTATGATAATTTTGCCACCAGATTTCACTTATATTGTTTACTCTTGCACCTTGTACTAGGCACATTTTAACACCTTCTCTGAATCCTGCTCTCCATGCTTGCTCAGGAGTTGCATTGGTAAAACTTTCACTATAACACTCATTAAACTGGTAATATCTTTGATCAAAACAAAACTCAACACGACCTTGCACATCATCTGGATCACTATTTTCATGTGTTTTCATTTCGTTGACAAATTTACGTGTCCATAATTTAAGTCCGCCATTACCGTACTTTAGTCCGTTAACATGAACATTACCTGCCCAACTAAACACATTTTCGTCAGTAAATTGTTTACCATCTATTTCAATTTCAACTTCTAAGTACTTTGGATCAATTATATTATCACCATCTACTGTAGTAAAGTATTCTGTTTCACTTAATGCCGCGCAGGCTTTATGTGCCGCATCCGAACCTTTTACTCCATGTACACGTTTAGCCCAAGGCACTTTTGTTAATAAATCTGCATAGTTTTTTTCAGCATTTGGTTCGTTGTAGCTGAGAAATATAATGTCTTGTTCTATAACTTTAATTGTTGTCATTTATAATCCTTAATTTTTGACTTTCAAAAATTAGTTTTGTTGCAATATTAATTTTATCTATCTTTAATTCAAAATCACTTTCAAATGCAACTCCAACACATTGTTTTGAAAACAAATCATTTGAATCAATAATAATAGTCCTAATCAAAAAATCATAATCATTTTCTAAAATAATAAAAAACAAAACTTTTGCATTGTCTAATTTTACAGTAAGTCTGCTTTTAGCCGAGACTGATAAAAAGAAATTCCATTCTTTTTTAGGACCATTCCACTCAACTAATAATTCAGGATCTTTAACTGAATTTTCAGTTACAACTTCCAGCATGGTATTTTTAAAATTATACGCTTGTTCGACTGCTGAAATTAATTGCAAACTAGTTGTTTCACCTTCCTTAACTAGTCCTAGTAAATAGTCGCTAAATTTTTCTTTACCCGAAACTAATCTTTCATAGGTATCGTAATCTACTTCAAGATAATCTTTATAAAGATTTATTTTTTCGTTTGTAATAGATAATAATTGTTTTGTCTCAGCATCATAATATGCATAAAATATATCGGAAATATGCTTAGGTGGAGGAGCCGGTTTTTTACGAGCCATATGCTAACTCCTCTAAACGATTAATTATTTTTTCATTTATAAAAGATTTTTCAACATAATGAAAAATCTTTTCTTGCTTGATGTTACCTACTACAAATTCTCCTTTAGAATTCAATACAGAATTAACATAATTTCTCCAACTGATTGGTGTAAAATTCCAACCTTGTATTGCCGGTTTCATATGTATAAATTCTAAAGGATTTAATATGTCAATAGCGTCATCTTGCATGCCAGAGATAACTAGTGCAATAGATGCGGCTAAATCCATACTGATCCATTCTTGAGGTTCTAATGGTGCAAATGTTCCACGACAAAATTCCCAATTTTTTACAACAAATTCTAATATTTTATAAAATTCAAAACTAGGTTGATTCTTTTTAAAATAGTGTAAAGCAAAATATGGGTTAGGTAAATTATTAGCAATAAATGTTTTACGATGGTAAGTATCTTGTAATATTGGTTCTAACTTATAATTTCTTATTTTATTGCAAAATTTGATATCAAAATTACTACAATAATCCCACCATAGACTAATATCTCCTAACACAAACATGTCTGCATCTAACACTATTGTTTCATCATAAGGTGTAGTATAATAAAGTTTCCAGCGATGTTCGGCTTGTAACGGACTTTCACCTGCAGAATCAAACCAGGGAATTGGAATTATTTGATCAAATACTTTACTATATTTTTCAGGAACTACATCGTTAGTTACTAGACTAATATTCTTAACTGTGTTTTGACTGTACTTGATACTTAATGCCAATGCATAAGCCTGTTGAATATAATCAACACTATCTGAATTTTGTGCAAAAACTAAAAATCCTTTAGACACCTAAACCTCCATCTATAAATCTACTAAGGCTTAATTTATTCATTACATGAACGTCTAATCCTGTAGTTTTTGTCACTAGGTATTCTCCAAGATAATCTTTTTTCTGTGTTAAAAATTTCATCTTATTTCCATCGGCGCTGATTAATATATCGTTATCAGTTGCATATATCATTTTTCCCGGTAATTCTATGGCAAAATTATTATTAATTTTACCACTCATGATATGTATAGCAATACTAAAAGCAAAATCATTTCTATACAAATTAGAAGATATATTGTAAAGCAATCTAAAATATTGCCAATTTTCTTTTATATAAGAAATTAAATTAAAAAACAGTTCATTAACTTCATTTTTTTGAAAGATAAAAACTGTTGCCCAGAAAAACGGAATACTGTATTGATTAATTCTTTGGAATTCTTCGTTGTATCGTTCGAACGCTAGATCAAAACTATTTTGATAAATTTGAAAATCGTAATTGTTTTCTAAAGCAGATTTTAAAACAGGAGAATTAATGATATAATCACTGTCAATAACTAGTGTTCTATCATAAGGCGTTAAATTAAAAATGTTAACACGGTCCTGATTTTTCCAAGACAATGATTTAGAGCTTAATGCTCCGTCATAGAATTTTTTTGTAGATGCTTGATTAGAATATGGTAATTCAATTATTTGATCAAATTTATGATCAGGAAATGCATTTAACAAATAGTCTTTACTGTCTGTAGCTATGCTTACAGGAATTTCTAAATGCTCGTGTATTTTACTAGCCGCAAAAATCGCTAGTTTTATATAATCGATAGATGAATTATTTTGTGCAAAAATTACTGCGCCTGTTGTCATAGTTCAACTATATCTGAAATTTTTCGTTTACTTCTTAATTCTGCATATTTAACTGCATAGTCGTTAGTTGACTCAAAGTATATCAGTGAGATATCATCGAAAAACTTTTGGACATCGTTGATAATAACAGGGAAATTATTTGAATCTAAGAATGCCACATCTTCTGTATGACCCATATCCAAAACTGTTTTGGTAAAATTAATTAGTTCAGGACTAATTTTGAACGTGGCACCGTTGATATAGTATATCAACTTTTGATTGTATTCTTCTAATATTATTCTGCGTTGATTAGATAGTGTTGACATGTAGTTGGCAACACTAAACGCTTTTTCAATTCTCTCATCCATAGACAACTCCGTAGTATACAATAATATACTACTTTAATTATCTTGTCAATGGATTAGGTAATTAAGGTCCTGAACTAGTTACACTTGGAGTATATCCGCCAACTGTAACGTTTGAACCAGAAGCATAGTAGCCTTGAACTGTACTTGTTAAAGTACCTTCTACGTTTTCATCTGTTCCCCATGGAGCATTTGGTTGACCAGATAAATCTTGGAAAGAAATTGTAAATGTAACAATACTACCAGTACCGTCTACTTGTCCATATATATCATATTGGTTCGGTGTATATGTAGGACTGCTTGTAGCTTTAGTAAACAAAGTTTGTGGGCTAGTTGTTAATTGATAAAAACCAATACTACTTGCAGGAGTTCCTGATCCAGTATTTGTAGTGCTATTGTAATTCATAGTAATAGTACCCATATTGGATAACAAAGTTGCCCAGTCGTTGCCTTTAGCTTGGCTACCGTCGACTGGAATATTTGTTAGGTTTGCACTAAATTGTATATTACTCCCTGAATTAAAGTAATATCTTGCATTAGCATTACTACCAAAATTAAGAGTTACAGTATGGTTAATTGTACCATTCCATGCAGTTGTTCTTTGAGAAGAAGATAGTGTAGCTAGTGATGCTTGTCCAGCTGGAGGTTGAACTAGTGCATTAGTTTGTATAAGTTGTGCATATTGATAATAAGCATTCCAGTCTGAATATTTAACAAGTATACCTGTATTAGGCAATGTTAAATTTCCACTTTCATTGTTACCAGTTTGGTGCTGTCTAGCCGCAAGTAAATCGTTTCTTAATGCAATCCATTGTGCCGCAGTGATCTTTTGTCCCACAGCAACTTGACTACTAGTAACTGTTTGTCCGTATCCTAGTGTGCCTGAGCCAGCGCCTAACACTGTAGCAATAATTGACTGTATTGCATTAAAGTCACTAGCAAGTATTTGGGTGCCTTGTCCAGCCATTTTTTATCCTTTTTAACTTCTATTTTAAAGTATTACGCATTCAACTAGTGTTTCACCGCTCTCAGAACAATCTTCAAGAGCAACAGCAAAACAAATAGGTACTGTATCATCTGGGCTAAACATGACATTCATACTTACAGCTAATCCGTGACCGTAAGCTGCCATTTGATCTCCTTTACTGCATCCGCCAACTACTCTAACTGGAATACGACCTTTAAGTGCTACATACTGGCCGCCTTCTAGTGCAGAATTCATCTTATAAGCTGGGTTTGTACTGATAGCCCCAATTGGTTTATCGCCATAACTTGCCGCTACAACTTCAGCTGACCCGCCTACACAAACTACTGTTCCTGGTGGATATTCTTCTTGTGTTAAGTATTTTTCTGCCAAGTCAGCGTAGTAGCTTGTTGTACTTGCACCGTTAAATGTATTAGCATTAATATTACCGCTACCATCACGAGCAACAACTGTACCAGGACTTGTTGATACGCTTCCTGCGTAAGCAGTTCCACCAATAACTAAATTATTAGCATTAGTAGCTGTTCCGTAAAAATTAGTAGCTGTTACACTTAACCAAGAGTAAGATCCATTACCTAAATTACTAGTTGCAGTAACACCTGGTAATACATCTGAGTTAACTAATTGTAGTGGAGTTAATGTTGTTGCATTATTTGTTGTTTGGAAAACAATAGTATTGTTGCTTTCGTTTTGAATAGTAGGTGTACTACTGTTATTATTAAATACACGTAAACGTGCAACAGGATTACCAACGGTATAGCCAACGTCTGCAAAGTTAACAACTGTGCTAAAAGATGCACTGCCTGCTTGAACATAATTGCTAGCTAATTGACCGCCCAAACGATCAGCATTTGTAGCTGTACCCCAGAATCTGTGACTGCTTTGTGTTTGTCCAGGCTGTGAACCATTGTTTGTATTAACTAATGTTACACCTTGCTGTATTTGTGTGAAACCAGTAATAGGGTTTACAGTACTATCTAGAGTAAATGCACTGTCAGCACTAACAATAAAAATAGTTTGTCCGTTATCAATAGCTTCAATTACAGTATGGCTTGTACCAAATGTGTCTTTAACACTAGTACTTAACATTTCAGTAGTAGCTGAACCAGCTACTGCTTGGGGTCCAATTAAAGTAAAGCTAGTTCCGCCCCACGCAAACAACTGATTAGTTGTAGTATCAAACCAAAAATCGCCTATTGTTAAGCCGCTTGGTGCTACTGACCCAATTTCAGCACCGCCAGTAGTACGGAATTGATTACCGTCCCAAAATTTCAATTTGCTGTTGCCACTATCGAACCAAATTTGTCCAGTTAATGGGCTAGCAGGAGCAGTACTATTAGCAAAATTTTCTAGCAAATAGACAAAATTTTCGTTCTGAATTGATCCGTAACCTGCGTAATTTTTACCAACTAATTTTAAATCTGTGGTAGCATCAACAGTACCGTCGGCGACTGTTACAAGTAACGTTCCGTTATAGTGATTGATTGTATATGCCATTGCTCCTGTTTCCTTATTCTTGAGTATTTATCATTGTTTTAACTGTTATTACCAGCTACTTAGAGCCGCTCTGCGCCAAGTGTTTGTTGCTGTACACACATATATGTAATTAGCGTCCCATACAATTTGCCCTTTTGTACCAGTACTAGTTGCACTAGCCGGTGCATTTCCAGTAGTAGTTACACTTAATGTTGGTGTGGTTAACCCTGTACCAGTGCTAATTGCTCCTGAACTATTAATAGTTCCAGCTACATCTAATGTATGTTGAGGACTACCTGTAAATATTCCAACAAAATTGTTCTGTGCATTAACATATAACGCAGAATTTAAACCGTTGCCATTTAAAGTAGATATTTGAAAATTCTGATTTGATGAGTTCGATTGTATCTGGAATAGTACCGGCGAAACATTAATTTCGCTGTTACTACCTGGACCTAGTATTAAAGCTGGGTTAACTGCACTATTTTGTACTGTTAATGTTCCTGCGCTAATTGTGCTATTACCAGATGTTGTTACAAAACTACTAGCAGAATATAAAGTAACACCATCTTGTCCTAATAAATTATTAGCAGTTAAAACTGGAACGTTAAATTCTACACCTGTTAAACTACTAACGTTAAATCCTATACTAATACTTCCAGTAAATCCACCAATTGCACTAGCAGGAGTAAACGATTCTGATGCAAATATACCTAATAAATTACCGCCGTTATACAAATAAGTTACTGTATGTGCAAGTTTGTTAGTGTCAATAATAGAATCTACAATAAAACCGCTTTGGCCTTGGGCAGAAGAGTATATAGGACCTGCTAGAATGTTTTCAACACCGTCATTAAAATATAATTGGCCGTTTGCACTGTCAATCCAAAGATCTCCAGTAGTTAAACTACTAGGTACTGTACTACTAATTAGTGTGCCGCCACTAACAACAAACTGGCTTCCGTTATAAACTTTTAATCTATTTTGTGTAGTATCAAACCATAGTTGTCCAATAATAGGATTATTAGGCTGACTTGTATTTGCAAAATTTTCTAACAAGTGAATGAAGTTATCATTGACGTACAATCCATATCCAGTAGCATTTTTACCAATCAGAGTAAGGTCAGTGGCTGTTTGATTAATTGTTCCATCAATTAATTCAGTTAATGTGTTGCCGTTTGTTAGTTGTATTGTATAACTCATTATAGTACACCAGTGAAAATTATGTAATTAATAGTTTGGTATGGATTCATTGTTACCACCGGAGTTGCATGTGATGATGAAACAACACTTCCACTGTCTGACAATCCATATCCTTGACCGCTTTGTGCTGTTGTTGTCAATCCCTTACCTGAACTAATGTTTGTACTTGGGTCTGTAGCACTATTTGGAGCTCCAACTGCATAGAACTGTTGTACACCGTCATTAAGATTATGTTTATGATCGGGTAAGTTAGCTGTTGCTAGTGTAATTGTATTGCTACCACCACCTGCGCCTACAGTATCTGCCGTTACATCAGTAACTCTGTTGGCTGCGCCGCCACCTGCGGTTATTAAATTGCCTGATCCGTCTTTATTTGGAACACTAAGACCGTTATTCATGTTGTCTGCACCAAGTGGGAAACGTCCTCTTAGATCTGGTAGGCCGAATGTACTTTGTCCAACTAGTAGTCCTGGTGCTTTATATGTATATTGTACTACTGCAAATAAAGCAGAATATTGACTAATTCTAACTTCACTACCATCACATAACAAATAACCATTAGGAATATTACTAACAGGACCTGCGTAAGGGAATATACAACCAACAGGAACTGTGGCCACATGATTTAATAGTGTACTCTTAGTCATACTGATTAATCCAGTACCACTTCTATAGACTAAGAATGTGTCAGTAGGAACAGAATCAGTGGCTGCAACCTTATTCGTAATAATTGATTGATTAATACTAGTAGTAAACAGTTGAGTACCAGTTAACGATTGTCCGTTAAACTCTACTCCATCACTAGTTACATCACCTTGTAACTGTAATGTAGTAACTGATTGTAATTTTGCCGCACTGGCCGCCACACCTTGACTACCTGTTAGTGTAGCACCATTTAATGTACCACTAAAGTTACCACTAAATGTTTGTGCAAAAATATTTCTAAAAGGTCTTGATACAGAACCAATGTCATATTGGTTGGCGGCGCTGTCTGTTCCTGGTTGAATTACTGTTCCCGCTACAGGATTACTGTTGCTGTCTAAACTATTAACAGAAATAACACCGTTAGCTGTTATGTTTCCGCCAAATGTTGCCTGTTTTGCAACTTGTAGTCCACCCGCTGTTTGAATGCTTGCACCGCCCACATCAAATGGGCCGGTACTTGTAGCACCAACGTCTGTAGTTCCTTGGACAATTAGTCTTCCTGGTACTGGACTACTTGGAACAATTCCAATCCATTTGATAGTTGCACTACCATCTGATACATTTGAACCGGTAGTATCTACTGGACTAACTGTACCAGTAGTACCACTTGTAACTACTTGATAATAATTGTATGTTCCGCTGATGTTAACACTAAGATATTGCCCTGCGGTTACTGCGGTTTGACTTGTCCATGCAGTTGCTTGAGAACTAGGATCATCTTTTATGTAAGCACCACCGATAACATCTAGTGTTCCTTGTGGATTAGTATTACTATTACCAATACCTAGTCTAGCATTTGCAGTTAAATGTAATGCAACGCCTACTGTTCCATTATTGTTTAAAGAAAATTCAATAGGATTTCCACTATTCTTACTATAAAACAATGTAGTATTGGCATTGATACCAATATTAAATCCTAAGTTAGCACCTATTGTTATACCGCCATCATTACGAACACTAATTGTGTTATTGGCAATAGTAGCAATATCACTGCGTAAAAAATTTGAACTAGCTACAGCCGCACCGTTTATTAACAAAGCGTCTGCTGAACTAGCTGTTCCCCATAAGCCAGTATATGCACTACCAGTATCTGCTACTGTTTTTTTACTGGCAATATTAATTCCAGTATTAATTGTAGGAAATCCGCTAATTGCGGCTTTAGGTGTAAATGCATCTTCGCTTATAATTGCTACACGATAACTTACAGTAGTACTTGCGCTACTGCTGGCATAGATAGTTACAACATTATGGCTAACATTGGTAGTGTCTACAATTGATTCTACTACAGGTCCTGAAGTTAGCCCTGCACTATATTGAGGACCAACTAATACCCAAGTACTGCCTGAATATAAAAACAACTGACTTGTATTTGTGTTAACCCATAAGTCGCCTGCTAATGCGGCAGCCGGAGCACTTGTAGCTTTTTTAAGGCTACCAGCTGGTTGCCAAGTAGTGCCGTCATAAACTTTTAATAAATTAATTCCGCTAGCAGTATCAAACCACAGTTGTCCTTGAACAGGGTTAACTGGAGCAGTATCATTAGCAAAATTTTCCAACATGTGTAGCATGTCAGTGGCAATAACTGCTCCATAGCCTGCGTAATTTTTACCAACAAAGTTAATACTGGTAGTACTATTGATAGTACCGTCGGCAACTGTAATTGGTGGTTTGTCAGGATTATTAGATTGCGTAAATGTAACTTGATAAGTCATCTATTATACTCCTACCAATCCAGTTAAACTTTGAATACGTACTGTATAATCAATCTGAACTAATCGATTAAGACTTTTTAGTACAGGATGGAAAATAACATGTGTCAATAGTAGATATGACCCGTTGGCATTATAGGCTTGCAGACCTAATTCATCGAACACAAACTGACTGTTGCTGTTGTTTACCACATCAAATGCGCTTTGAGTACTAGGCTCTCCATAATCTAACAAACAAGTTACAAACAAATCTGTATAATTTGTTCCAGTTGTGTGTCGTGTTTCTATAAAATTTCTACTAGGGTCTGTATTGTTTGCACTATTTTGATTGACTACTTTTGCGTATGTTTGGTTGTAAAGACTAGCATTTGTTCCGCTAGTGTTTGGTGTAAGGTATGTAATAATTCCTGTTGGATCGATACTAGTTCCGCCGTTACCAAAGGCCATATTGTAAACAAAACCGTTGCCGCTATCTGCTAGGCTTTGAGCCAAAGCTACACTAATGTTTTCATAGTGAATTGCATTGCGTTTGTCAATGTAGATTTCTTTAGATTCAGGGTCATATATTTTAATATGTCCCTCAATATGTATTCCTGTTGCGTCTTTAGTCTGCATATCAATCTCTCTTTATCTTATATTTATCCGTATCAATTATGTGCTAGTTTAACTATCGAGCACCTGTTGTTTTTCTTGGATATACTGCACCCGATGCCGGGCGAAATCCATAATTTTGTTTAGGGAAAGTTACATTTGGTCGAATTTTAGTATAAAGTGTCGTTCCTGTCGGTGGTCCTAAGCCTGTAACACAGTCCCATCCTGTTGTTCCTGCATACCCTGTAGTAATTACATCATTATTAGATCCTACTGTAATATCATAGAATGCATTAGGATTAGAGTAAAAAAGTGTGTTATAGTCAACACTAGATCTTTGTATTCCAGTAAGTTGTTGGAATCTGGCTAACATTCCGGCCATTACAGGACATGCTAGACTTGTGCCGCCGTAGCCAGATATTGAACCATTAAAATATAATGAATATACATTCATTGGAGCTGAAATATCAGGAACTCCTCTTACTGTTAATGCAGTAGGACTTCCTGTGACTCCATTTGTAATTTTTGTATAGTTTAATCCATTTTGCCAACTTGGTAAAGAAAATAATGTACTTAGGCCTCCGCCGCCGCCCCAAGTTGTTCCAAAATTTGAATCTCTATTATCATCTGTTTCTGCCGACCTAGCATTAGCACCTGTTAGTGTAAGTTTGGTGCCGCCTACTGAAATTACTAACGGGCTCGATTCTGGATAACCAACCGATAATCCGCCTGCACCTGTGTACCATTCAGATCCCGAATCTCCGGATGCAATAAGTATTGTTTGTTTGTTATTAAGTGCTGTAGAAAATTGTGTTGATAAAAAATCACTAGATTCAGAAGTTCCCCAACTAATGCTAATTATATGACAACCATCTGCTATAGCTTGATTAATAGGACTAGCCCAAGTTTGTCCAATATATATAGTTATATTAGCTTGTGGCACCATAGTAGCTATACAAAAAATATCAACAGTATTTTCTCCACTTGAATTATCACCAGCACTAAAAGTTCCTGTTGCGCCATCAAATAATTTTTGTTGTATTGTCGGAACTGTAAGAGTTGATGCTATTAGTCCAGCAGTTTGTAAATCGGCAAAAGATTTATTAAGGTCGCTTTGTAAAAACCCACCACCAAGACTGATAATTCCAATTTTAACTCCATATCCAGTGCTTGCCGGTAATCCGTATGCTGTGGCAATTTGTGGCGGGGTAAGATATCCGTTAACAGGCAGTGCATTTGGCACTGCTCCTGTATCAGGATCTGTTACAGTTACTAGAACAAGGTTAGCTGGTTTAAAGTCCATGTTATACTTCTAATTTAAGATATGTTAATGTTACTGTAATAGTATTTGATGACCCACTATTATTGTAAACTTTCAAATAAGTTGTTGAACTAATTGAAGGATCTGCGTTATATCCATAAACTGCAGGTGTAAAATATGTTGTTGTTGCAGTTGTTGTTATTGCTTCCGCTACAACACCACTACCTGGTGTTGGATCTGTTGTAATTGCTCTTGAAGCATCATTCGATTGTGCTGTAGAACTTGTGTAAACTGTTACCCATGCTCCTGCATTAACTTGTATACTGTATAAAACATATCCTTTGGCCATTGCTGTATTAGTCAACGTATAAGATTGATAAGCAAGGCTGCCTGTTATTACTTGTACAGTTGAACGACTTTGTAATCCAGTTGGTTGTACTGAACTAATTACACCATTACTAATAGTAATTGTAGAACCGTCAACTTTAACACCACCAAGTACACCAGTTGTTGCAGTTGGTAATGAATAATTTGTATAATTAGCAACTAATTGACCGCTGCCATTAAATGTTAAAGTTGATCCATCAATTTTAATTCCGCCAGAAACTGTTGTGCTTGCTGTTGGCAAAGTATATTGAGCAGAACTAATTACGCCGCCACCGTTGATTGTAATAGTAGTTCCATCAACTTTTACACCACCTAATATACTCGTAGTAGCTGTTGGTAATGAATAAGCACTAGCACTACTAATTACTCCATTACTAATTGTAATAGTGGTTCCGTCTACTTTAACACCACCTAAAATATTTGTTGTAGCAGTTGGCAATGTATAATTTGTATAGTTGGCACTAATGATTCCATTAGTAATTGAAATGGTTGATCCGTCTACTTTAACGCCGCCTAGTACACTTGTTGTTGCTGTCGGTAATGTATAGCCGCCAACACTGCTAATCACGCCATTATTAATTGTAATAGTTGAACCATCTACTTTAACACCACCAAGTACACCAGTTGTTGCAGTTGGTAAACTATAAGGTGTTGCACTAATTATGCCACCGTTAATTGTAATACTAGTTCCATCTACTTTGACTCCGCCAAGCACTAATGCACTTGCTGTTGGTAAACTATAAGGAGCTGGAGGAGTAAATGTAAACACATTGTTTAGATAACTCAACGATCCATTTCCGCTAGCACCGTTTGTTATTATACTCAAACTGTTTGTTGACAACGGAGTATAACCTAATGCTCCAGTAATTTGACCAATAGTTAAAGAATTACCACTGATACTAGTTACTGTTGCCGCATTTCCACTAATGTTACCAACAATAGTGTTTGTTACAGTTAAGTTTGTTAGTATACCTACGCTGGTTAAACTTGAATTAACAACGTTAGCCGCTAGTGTAGTACCACTTAAAGAATTTGCTGTTGTAGTGGCTCCACCTGGAATTTGTTGCCATGCAGTTCCATTATAAATTACATAATCACCAGCATTAAATGTAATGTTTCCTGCGCCTAAGTTAATTGTTCCGCCTACACTGACTGCATATTCCCAGCCAGTTGTTCCTGTACCATTTGTTAGTGTAGGATTATTTGTAGTAGCATTCCATGTGCCTTTAAAAATAACTGCACCAGTTAGGCTAGTAGGAATTTGACTAGCAGTTAATCGTCCAGTACTATCTAATGTAGCAATACCACTGTTTTGTCCTATAGTTGCTATAGCAGGAACACTAATAACTCCGCTGGCAATAATAATACTTGTTCCATCTACTTTAACTCCGCCAAGTGTAGCTATGTTTGCTGTTGGTAATACATAAGCTGTTGCCGGTGTAAATGTAAATACACCAGTTGAATTGTTATAAGCTAGTGATGCAGTACTACTAGCAGATGCATTGGTAACACTTAATGCAGGTAACGCAATATAATTATTTGGATTAGTTGCATTATATGGAGTAAATCCTAAAGCTGAAGTTACTTGACTACTTGTTAGTACACCTGTACTAATTACTCCGTTATTAATTGCTATACTTGTTCCATCAACTTTAACACCGCCTAATGTACCTGTACTAATTGTACCTGCGGTAGCAGTTGGTAAACTATATGGTGTTGCACTAATTACACCGTTACTGATTGTAATTGTAGAACCATCTATTTTAACTCCACCAAGTACACTAGTAGTTGATGTTGGAAGACTATAATTTGTATGACTAGTTATAACTCCATTGCTAATTGTTACAGTAGATCCGTCAACTTTAACACCGCCTAGTGTAGTTAAACTTGCTGTTGGTAATACATAAGAACCAGGAACAGCACTGATTACTCCGTTACTAATTGTAATTGTAGAACCGTCAGGTTTTACACCGCCAATTTGACTTGTGGTGGCTGTGCCTAAATATGCAGTAGATTGTTGACTTGCATCAGCAAATTTTAATGTAGGAACAGTAAGAGCAGTAGCACTAGTTATTGTAAGTGCGGCATTTCCTCCGTTGAGTATCAAATTTGATGGTAAATTTAAATTGCCACTAGTATCTATGGATACGCTAAAATTTCCGCTAGCTATACTACTTAATTGTTGCCAACTAAGTGCTGTACCATTGGTAATTAAAACTTTTCCAGCGTTATTAGTTTGTATTGGAAAAGAATTTTGAGCTAAAGTGCCGTAAATTTCTGTAAAATTTGCATTTATTTTTAGCCCGGCAGTACGCAAACTGTCACCAGTATGATCTCCTGCTATTGTACCTGTATTAATGAACTGTTGCGTCATCTTATTATCCTTGATCGAATGTTTCGCCAGAACTACTATCTAAAGTATCACCAGCACTGTCAAATGTTCCGGTTGGTGTAGTACTTATCTGCTTGTACTCACTATACCAAATGCCCGGAGTTGCTCTCAGGAATTGTCCTATTGTTGTTGTATCATATAATACGCTAGTAGAATTATCCCATGCTGAGCCTGTATTTTTAACTATAGTTACTTGTGTTCCAAAATCTAACAAATTAGTCAATGTTATTTTGGCACTAGTTCCGTCGACTGTAAAGTCTGCAGGGAATGTGACATCGCCAGCAGGACTATCAGGAGCATTGTTAATATTAAAAACTGAGTATGCAGTTTTCTTCAAACGTATGTTTCCAATAAAGAATGCCCAGTTAGCAATGTCTGCAAAGAATGTTGTACTTGTATGAGCAGTAACACATCGATAACTATATGGTCCTTGGTTTACTATTGCTCCAACCGAATAAGTTGCACCGCTTGTCCATTCTCCTCCATTATTATAACCGCCAACGAATACTTCGATTTCGTTAACATTTTTAGGAATAAAATCTAAAGGAACTGTGTTACTGCCGTCACTAATTACTTGTTTTACAATCTGAGAATCTGTATAAGGAATAGTTTCGGCTCCACCTATATCTTGTACATTAGATCCTACAAGGTTAAGACTAAACACACCAGTTCCTAAAGTACCTCTGCGTAGTTGACTTAGCGTGTTTGTTGAATAATTAATTGCAAAATATTCAATACGTTCACCTCGTATCTCAACTACACCAGGTTTATTGGCTGCTGGGTTAGGAGCTTCAAAGTTACTAGCATCTGTGAGTACTATCGATGTATCGTTCCATTTTAAATTTTGTGCAAGTGTTGTTTGTTTATTTGCACTTAGGCGTTTATAGCTTACACGATTTAACATATCTTTAAATTGCATGTAAGCAACGCCAGATGTTACAATATTAGAACCAAATGTAATTAAAGTAATTACATCAGTAGAAAGCAAAGATGTTGCCAGTGTAATACTTTGTAAATCATCATTTAATTTATATTCCACCGTAGGTGTTAACAATGTTGAATTTTTAATTACCCAAACATAGTAGTCGTTAATTACTGGACGATCCAATTGTATTAGCCCGCCGGCTGCTGATTGGTAGTAATAGAAACTTGCGCTATTAGGAGTTAATTGTGCATCACTAGTTACACTAATCGCAGTACGTTCAATATTCAATATGTCATGTTGATAACTGCTAATAACTTGTACTAGATGAGTATTATCATAAGCATTGCTAAATGTAATTTGGTTTGTTGCAGGATTATAAGTATACCCTTCATTTGTAATAATACTTACAATTAACTGTTGTCCTGAATATAATTTATAAACAGCTTTTGTAATTTTAATTGTAATGCCGCTTAAGTCAACAATATAATCAGTTCCTTGCTTTAGTATATTACTTCCAACAATTACCAATATGTTAGTAATAGGAACACTGAATGGAACAAATTTAGTTGGGTCAATTGTATAATTTAATCTGTTGCTACCAATTGTAAAATAACTATTAACAGGTCCAGATAAAATATTTTGATCTACACGAACAATCATGTTTGATTCGTTTGGTAAAGAGTTACCAATTTTATTTTGTAGTGTATAAGTTAACAATCCGTTAGTAGCTACAGTTTCTACATTTGTGATTGCAAAAGTCTGTTGATTTCCAGCAACAATAACAAAACTAATTAAAACACCTTGTGCAGGAGCACTTGAAAATCTAAATGCCACTGCATTACTAAATGCATATGATACATTTGTTTCAAACACTTCGGGTGTTGAAACAACACCGTCAAGATATACTAGAGTAGTTATAGGGTTTTGCCACTTTGCGTTGCTGACAAATTCAGTTGTATATCCGTCGCCAATAAAATGATCTATGTCTAATATATTAGAACCATTAAATCCAACACTGAATAAACTAACTTGTACATTAGCAGATGGTGCTGAATTAAACACTACTAGTCGATTTCTATAATCAACCGTATAATCAGTATTCAAAGTTTTAACTGTATCATTTAATTTTACAATTACTGCACCTTTGCTATTTGGCTGTTGGCTAAGAGCAAAACTAGTAGTAACACCGTCTCCAATATAATTGTCAGCTCTCATTGTGGCGGCGCCATTAGTTGGTTTATCAAATACTTTAATAGCGACTGTATCAACTACTTGACCTGGTACAACTTCTTCTGGAGCAGGACTAGATGTTGGTGTTACAAAATCGTCACCGTCTACAATAATGTCGTCGGCAGCAAGTCCTGTAGCGGTAAGATAAACACCATTTAGCTGGCTAGTATCTCCGCCGCTTAGGCTAGTATCGTAATCTGTTGATTTTGGAGTAATGCTACCATCGCTAGTAGTTTGTCTTATAATGAACTCATCTCCTGCGTTGACAACAAATGCATTTGAACTTGCACTACCGCCTTCATCTACTACAGATGGGCTAGATGAACTTGCACTGCCACCGTCATCTATTTCTGAATCTAATGTAGTAAACGATGCTCCACCGTCTATAGAATTATAAGGAGCTGGTATGCTGAATGTTTTTGTAATAACTCCATTGCTGTCTGAAATTCCATTAGACAAGAATGTGTTTACAATGGCATTTTTATTATAAGGTGGCGTTAACGATGTAGCAGCCTGGATTGCGCCTGCTACTACTCCTAGATCATACGGAGCAATACCAAATAAATCTGAATAATCTATAAGAGAAGTGTATATTGTAGTAGGATTAGATGGAGATCCAATAATTTCTAAAAATCTGTTTACAATATTTGTTAAAGTACTTACAAATCCTGCGCCGCCGCTTAGTCCAGTATTAATATATTGTGTAAAAATATTTTGTAAAGAACTAAATGCGGTATTTGTAATAATATCTATACACAAAGTTTTAAAATGTGTGTAGACATCTTCCCAATAGTTTGCTGGTTCTACATCTAATACACTGTTATACAACCAATATCTCAAGCCGGCGTGAGTCATTTGACTGTTACCGCCATAGGTTAAATCGTATATCAAAGCCCATACAACATATTGAACATCGCGCTGGCAACTAGTATGACTATAAGTTACACTAGGATAATGTGCAGTTATGTATGCTACTATTTCGGCCTGAATATAAGGAATATTATCAAACAATAATGTACCAATATTAGAAACACTTACTGGTATCCCAGATCCTGCAGGAATAGGAAATTCAGGAGTTGGAATTACTCCGAAGTTAGTTTGTTCAATAATTCCTACAATAGTAGCAAGGTTAGTCTTAATAGTAGCAACCGCATTAGTATTTGCGGCTACTTCTGGTATAGCCAATATCGTATTTGCAATAGTTGTTACACTAAATGCTGTGGCCGCAGGATCAAATCCATAAGTTGTAACTTGATCTAGTATTTCAAGAGCTACAAAAATACTTTGTAAATTACTAATAGAATTTGGTGTAGTATATGCAGTATCATAAACAAATGCATTTACAAGATCTTGTATAAATGGTTGTATATTGTAAAACGGATCATCTAATCTTACTGGATTTAATTGTCCAACAATATTAATAATTGTTCCAGTGTGTATTTTTGAATTAGATAAATTTGTTAATTGTATTTGTCCGTCTGAATTTATAACTACATCTGTTGGAGACACTAGTGTTCTAGTAAATGTAATATAAGTTCCTTGCGGAATAGCTTCATATATAATGTTGCTTAGTGTAATAGTATTGGCATTGATACCAGCAATAGTAGTGTTATAACTAAACGCACTATAATTTGCTAATGTAACAACATCATTTACTTTTAAACTTGCTGTACTAGAAACTACAATAGTTAAACTACCAACTACTGTTACTGAAGTAGTTGCAAGATTATTTACAACTGTCACATATGGTAAAATATCTGATAAACTATAATTATAGACAGTAGTTACACCGTCTGATTGATAAGAATCAGTATGTGTTTGTGTTCTATACAAGTTTAATTGCACACCTGCGGCAGGTGTATAAGGCAATGTAAATTGACTAGTATTAGCATTAACTACAACACTATAATCTGTAAATGTTTCATCGTAAGTGTCCCAATTATCTGTATAATAAGGCAAACTATCCCAACCAGTAGATAGTTGGAATCCCATACCGTTAACAATTACTCCACCGTAATCGATACCTGTCATTAACTGTGCTAGATCTTTACCTAAATCTCCAGAATCTGGATTATACAAATACTGTATTCTGTCAGTTGCACGTAATAAAGATGCATCAATTTGATAAGTTACACTGATATTAGAACCCTTAACAGGTGCTGTATCAAATTGTATCATTCCATAGTAAGTTGTATATCCTTTAGCAGTTGAACTAAGAATTGACATCTTATATGTGTCACGCAATACTAAAATATTATTAATAGTAACTGTGCTTGCACCTAAAGTAATGTCTGGGCCCCAGGTTAATAAAAATTGTAATTGACTTCCTGAACCAGTAAATGTTTCTGTTTTAGTACGCTGAGAAATAAAATATGTAGAATCTACACGATCAAATTTCATTCCTACCAGTGTTCCTCTAACAACACTATTGCCAATAATAGCACTAGCTGTGGCCGCAACACCGCCTTGCATTAGTCCACCAAATAATGTAACAGTTGGTGCTGAAAGATAACCGCTACCAGAAGTTAATAATACAATTCTGCTGACTTGATTATTGCTGATAAATGCTCGTGCTGTTGCGCCTGAACCACTGTCACTAGTGAATATCACTTCAGGTTCTGTAATATAATTTGATCCATTGCTGGTTAATTTTAAATCAACAACTTCAAAGCCTGCATTTGTTAACCAGAAATTCCAAGGGTATGCACTAATGTTAGCATCAGATGCTTGTAATTTACCGTTGCTCACAAAAGTGTCTATAACTTTAACAACGCCATTTTCGTAAACAGGTTGTAAATCAAAGTCAGTGATAGGTAATTCTGCAGGATCTATACTGTCATAGTTGCTTACATACTCACGTATCTTAGTCTTATATGGTTTAACTTCGTTAACGTAGTCTTCAAAGTTTGCCAAGTTGTCTGGTTTATAAGTTACTGGTTGATCTAATGATCCAACATTATGTTGTGCTTTGACAAAACTTGTTTTGAAAATCCAATCAACATATGGCTGTTCGCTTAGTGCATATCTTACACTGGCAAAGAATAAATCTGAGTAACTGCCGTTTAAATTATTTTCTTTTGTAAAGATATTATTTTTAAGAGTATTAAGAATAATTCTTAATTCAGTAGCCGCTATTTTATCAAATCCTACAGAGTCATAAATTGTGTTATCAAAACCTAAATCAGTATTTGCTGTTTGATACAGATTACTGTTTAATTGTATAGTACCATTTTGTATACCTACAGTAGCATAAGATTGTGTCCAATCAACACTAGTCGAGTCTGCATACTTGTATAATAATTCCCAACCACCAGAATTACTGTTTCTAACTTTTACAGTATCTCCTATAGATGCATTGATACCGTTTAAACCTACCAATGTTGCAACTGAGAATTTTGCAATAGTAAATTGAGTAGCTGTAAATATTACTTTACCAGTAGTATCTGTGTATGATCCATACCAGTCAGCATAACTCCAATAATTTCTTACATCATAACTTTGTGTAAGTGTTCTAGTCCATGTTTGTTGTATTGGATCATAACTATAAATGCTCCAATTATCATTTGCTTGACTATCACTTTGTACTAGTACAGAATAATCTCTAACTGTAATAGTAGTAGAAGAAGTATAACCTTCTCCTGCTGATATTATATTAGCACCTGTGATTTGTCCTTTAGCATTAATTACCGCTTGCACTACTGCTCCAGTACCAGTGCCGTTTACTTGCAAATAAGGTGCAGTTTTTGTACCATTAATAGAAGTTACATATCCTTTACCTGAGCTATTAATCACCACTCCTGTAATTTTTCCGTTAGTAACAACTGGAGTTATACTTGGACGAGTAAAATTTCCAACACTTGCATAAACCAATTCAGAATCTGTGGCAAATACAGCATCGTATAATCCAGTAATTATGTTAGGCTGAGGATCGTATGTTTCCAAAGGAGCAATATTATCACTTTCAACAATTTGATTCTGTGCTAGAACTTGATTTGTTAATTCCACAAATTGTTTCAATGCTTCGAATCTATTTACAAACATACCTTGTCTTGGTCTGTTTTCAATACCATAACGGATTTTAGGTGGCAATCTTGGATCAGGAACTTCTCTACCTGCTACATCTTTACCGCATAAACTATCAATCCATTTTTGTTCAATTACTGTAGGAATATAAGTTGTTGGATCGTCACTAATAATATTCCAATGACTATGCACGTTTTGATCTGTTTTCTTGCCGGTCCAATACTGTACACTTAACACTACTTCTGTAGATTTTAGATACTGTTTAGCATTGACTAAGCTAAAGCTGTTAGGTCCAGTTAGAGCAAGGTAAGTATACCCTTGTCCACGTGGATTACTAATTAAACTAGAAACATCTTGTGCTGCCATATTTCTTCCAGCAACATTAGGAATAAATTTCTTATTCTTAACCCAGTAGTAATATGTTGTAACAGTTGATTTGGTTACTGTGTTATAAGTTGTACGGATACTGTATTGATTATCGCCGTACAAACTTGTTCCACTAATATTCAATGCTAGTCCAGCAGGTGTGTCTGCTTGCTGATCCCATTGACTTGGTTTGTACTTTGTGCCGATCCATTCATAGATATCAATCGTTGAACCTGTAGCTAAAGTACTCCAATTTGTATTTCTGTAAACAGGATCATCTTCATACGCATCTATAATTTTTGCTGTACTTAAATTCCACCATAATTGTCCAACTTGATCTTTATTCCAAGCCGCACTAGTGTTTGACGAAGTCACACCATTAAATGTACTGTAGACAGCAGGATCATAGAATGATTTGTACATAATCTCTTCATCTGCTGGGCCTGGAATCTTGCCTTGAGCAATATCAACAACATCAAGATGTGTAATTAATTCGCCTGTTACACGATTGTATAAAAATGCTTTCTTAATTTTAGTTACATCTGGTTTATCGACTTCGGTGTGGTCAATTGTCCATGTAAATGCATTATTAGGTTTACCATAATCTAACACTCTGCCTGAAGTATAACCCTGATCAGTGGCTTCTGGTAGGCCAACTATTATGTGATTAGATCCTACCGCAAATCCAGAACCATATCCATCTAATTCAACTGTTTCTCGTGTCACTAGTGCCGCAGTACCTGTGCCAGAACCATCTCCAGTAGCTGTAAATGTTACACCAATAGCATTAGAGCTTGCGCCGATCTTAGTAAAGTCAGTTGTACCAATTGTTAAAATTTGATAAACATCATTAACGATAAATTCGCCTGCTGTTACTATTGGATTTGATTTAGATAAACTTTCGCTGAAGACCCACTTAGTTGCATACATGTCATAAACATCTATGCGACCACCGTTTACTTGATTATAAACAAAATCTGTACTGTTTTTATCAAATGTAGTTAGATTATTATCAAATGTAGTGGTAAGTCTAGTATCTCCGTATTGACTAAAAACAACTAGTGTTTCATAATCGTTCATGAAAGAAATCTTATTACCAAAATGTCCGTTAGTTTCTGGAATATGAGGAACTAATGAATAATATAAACTATATGTGTTGTTGCTATAACTATAGACACTTACGCCGCCACGTTGAATTATACCGCCTACTGTAGCTGTATCATCAGAAACAGCAATATAAGTTCCAGAATTAGATATGCTTGTGCTAATACCAAAATCTATATCTGTTCCTGTTAGTGTTTGCAACAGACTAAATCCTGCACCAGAGTTTTTATAAATTTTTACAAGTCCATTTTGTGTGCCGCCACTTGCGCTGATAGCTAATGTAAGATTATCTTGACTTAGACTAATTGCACTACCAAAATTTCCGCCTACTGTAGAACCAACATATAGTTCTGTAAAATCATAACCCCAACCAGTAATAGCAAATTGAATAATTCCAGATGGTGTAGAATCTGGGCTACCACTTAATAGCAATGTTGTGCTGTCTACTACTTGTAAAACTATTTGTCCGCTGGTAAATGCAGAATTAACTACACTCATTCCGGCTCTAACACCTACAGTACTAGTAACTTTTAATGTGCCAAAGCTACTACCAGCAGGATTATAACTGGTTGATTGTTGTATTATTGTTGAATATTTTAATTTGTATACTGCACCAACTCGACTACTACCACTAACATAGCCAGGAGCAGAAACATACAGCACATTATTACCAAATACAAGACTACTACCAAAGTTTTCGTTGGCGGCTGCTAGTGGACTAACAATCGTATCTACTAATGAATAGTTGTTATTAGCGTCTTTCTTGTATAAACTAATTACACCCTGTCCGGCTGGGCCACCAAGATAGTAATTAGTATCAATCGCTTGATAAGATTTAGAAGAAAATATGCTATGTGTAACATCAGTCCATTGACTGTTTGATCCTGGACTTGGTTGCGGCTGTTGAGTCGCAGTCATTGTTCCTTGTGCAGTTGTTAATGGCACTAGGTTAGTACTATACTGAACTGCGGTAATTGTAAATGTAGTTGAACTAAGAACTGTTGCTACATAATAAATTCCGCCAGCTAATATTCCGCCAAAACTGTTTTCAGCAAATATTATTTCATATCCAGCCGCAAGTCCGGCTGTAGTATCCGCTGTTATAATATATGAACTGCCATCGGTACCATAAATGTTTACAGTTGTTTGTCCATATAATGTTTGTGTAGCTTGATACACTTTTGATTTGTATATAACTAGTGTTCCGCTAGTATACGCACCGTAGATTGACCATGTGCCATATGAATTTACTGGTAGATAATATAAAGGAGCCCAGTAGATTGATCCAATTGCAGGTGTATGATTAGCAGGAACATTTATTAATGCTTGCCAATATTGTATACTAGATCCAGACCCAGTGGATACTATTATGCCAGCACCTAAAGAATATGAAGTTACACTTGAATAAGATCCTAAATAATCTGTTACTGCATAACCAGCTAACGGACTTGATGATGCCATCCAGGTACCGTCTGAACTAAATGCTATAGAAGTTGCTAGTACGGTTGGCAGATTCTGACTGCTTGTAATGCTGTAAGTAGAATTAGTAGCTGAAGCATTTGCTGCCTGACTTAGTGTAAGGCTAGTTCCTACACTTACAGAAATAACTGTTGTGCCGTAAGGTATACCCGGGCCTTCAATAAACCCGTTAAGCATATTACTAGTAGCACTAGTACTAGTTAATACATTACTACTGATTGTAATACTACCGCCTAATAAGAATTCTACATTTGTTGCAATATAAGGAGGAGCTAGAACTTGTCGTTGTACCCAAGGAGTCACTGTACCTGCTTTATCATAGGTAATAATTTCTCCAAAACTAGAACCAACTGCCGCCAATGTACCTTTATTGTTTACAGCAATAGTATTACCAAATCTTAATTGATTCTGTGCGGCTTGATTGTTAACATTAGTTAATGCATAAACTGGATTATATGTCCAGCTGGCCCATTTTCCGTTACCGCTGTCATCTGTCCAGATTAATTCACCTGGATTAAGTTTTAGTGTTAGAATAGAATCTAAATTATCAATACTACTTGTTCTTTGACTTATTAAAGAATAGACTAATACATTACTACTTTGTGTAAACGGACTTGGAAAACCAGATATTGTAGCAGATACTGCAAAAGTATTCAATGTTACAGAAGTAACTTGATAAAATCCATTAAGTCCTGCAAACCAATTTGGGTTTACAGCACCGGTTGGTAACACAGGAGGCACTTCTAAAACAATGCCAATCCAAGAACCTACAGTTAGTCCTGTCAAGTTTTGTGCAGTAAGAGTTAAAGTACCTGAAGAATAAGAAATATTTGTTATAGATATATGGGTGTCGGTATATCTATATAAATTCCAACTTGGTCCTTCAAAGGCAACCCAGATGTATGCACCTTCATTGAAAGTAGTTATATCTTGTTCGGCAAGTTCTGGTAAGTAACCTAGACTTACAAATACTTCTTTGCTGTTTACATATCCTGCACTACGCAAGAATGGATAGTAACTTGAAAGTAACGGCCAAGGTTGATTATCGTAACCTAAAGGTTTTAAATAAATGTCGTTAGGTGTTTGTTGTATAATAAACGTATTTGACAATGAAGAGTCAAAGGAGTTTACTAGTTCAAATCCTTGTGGGTTTGATCTAAATAATCCTTCGTCTAAGGTAAATTCTATTTCTTCAAATGCCTTTGCCGCACCATATTGTCCGGCACGTATTGCCCATTCTTCGTAAAACACAAGACTTTCTTTGTTTTCACTACTTAACACATTGAACAATTTATTAAGAACGTTTTGTGTTCCTTTTTCGCGGATCATACCTTGATAAAATTTAAACTCACTAACATCATCTTGAATAATGTTATCAAGATATTGACGTTTTTGATAGCCAATTAAATGCTGTGCCATTTTCTGTTGGCTACTGTCAAAATTATCGCTGTCTAAATTATAAAAATCAGTAAATTGTGTTGCTTTATAAGTCCAGTTAGGAATTAGTTGAGCTGTTGGGCGACTAGTTAATTGCGACCAGTTTGTAGCATCAAATTGTTGTACTCCAGGAATTGACGATTGTGCTGAATAATAAAATCCTTGATAGTTTACAATGTCACCTAACGAATAATCTTGCCATGGCTGCCATTGTTGTATATTAGCTTGGTCAAAGATAAATCCTGGAACATCTAATCCTCCGTACCAATCAAGGCTTACATGCCCTGAGACTTTGATACGTTCTTGTCTATATCCGCTTTCTGGATTATAAATTACATCGTTAAAAATTGTACTGTTATCTAATGTAATAACATGTTCATTTTGTATTAGATAAAAACTAGCTCCATAAATTCCA
>Ga0208378_1000082_pt1 | contig 36100 bp, 41 predicted proteins | sample CryBogCBE24Aug09_FD_184556 | JGI IMG/M metagenome (GOLD analysis project Ga0208378, IMG submission 184556) | Freshwater microbial communities from Crystal Bog, Wisconsin, USA - CBE24Aug09 (SPAdes) (version 2) | ecosystem: Environmental > Aquatic > Freshwater > Lake | place: Crystal Bog...
TACCAACTTGCAGAACCTTTCCTTGAGTGGCTTCGGTAACTCAAGAGTCTCATTGGTGTACCCAACGCAAATTAACTACAACCCTGGCCTCAATGTTAACACTGGCTACGCTAACGTTAACTTCAACATCCCAGGTTACTATGTAGCAGCTGCTATCGCAGGTACATTCGTGGGTCAGACTAGCGTTGCAACGCCTATTACTAACAAAATTGTTAATGGCTTCAATGCTATTCCAAACCAGATTAGTTTGAACGATGCTTCAACAAACTACTTGCCTTACGGTATTACAACCTTGTTCCAGAAGCGTGATGGCAACTTCTATGTCCTTCAGGGCCTGACTACGAACACTACGAACTGGTTGACGCAAGAGATTTCAATCAATGCAATTGGTGACCAGCTTGCTAACAACATCTATAAGGATCTGAACAGCAGCTTCCTTGTCGGTGGTCCATTGACTCAGAACACCCTCGGTGCCGCTGTTGGTACTGTTCAGAACTCGCTGATCAACGCTGTACAGCAGGGATTGATCCAGAGCTACCAGAACGTAACTTACCAAACTAACCCAAGTTTGCCAACAGAAGTTCAAATCAGTTTCCAATATGCTCCGACTTATCCGATCAACTACATCCAGATTACTATGAGCCTCAACTCACAGACCGGTACAGTTATCGTGAATAATCAGCAGACTAACCTCGTAGTTTACTAGGAGAACACATGGCTAATTCAACTTTCCGTGTAGGTGGGCATTATACAGCCTTCACATACAATAACCAACCTCTGATCTATGCTCAGATGATCAACGAACGTGCTCCACAGCCCGTTGCTCAGCCTCAGCCAATTCAGCCGTTGGACTCAGCTTACCCAATTGAGATCGCTCTCCCTGCAGCTTTGCAGGCAGGTATGCTTGAAATTACATTCTTGGAACAATGGAATGCAGAAGTCTGGGCACAGCTTGGTTCAAACTTTGTTGGCGCTGGAGACCTTCTTGATGTTTTCAAGGCTCAGTTGGCTCAGGGTGAAGTCTCCTGCATCAAAATTATCAACAACCCCAATGGAACCCAGCGTAGAATTACTTACACTGGTTGCGTTGTAGTCAATGTGCAGATTGATGAGCTTATTCAGATCGGTACGATGACAATCCCTAAAACGATCACAATCATGTATCGTCAGAGAACCGAGCTTCAAAGCTAATTTCTAAGAAAGGAAATGAATTAAAATGACTGTACGTTCATACATTGTACAATTGCAAGCAGGAGTTGGCCAAGCCCTCCTTCCAGACCACCGCAAGATGCTTCCTGGCATTCAATACGTTGTTGATGCAGACACGTTCTCAAAGATCAGCCTTGGTGCTCGTCAGAACGTCATCAACGTTGTTGCTGTCAACACTGACCAGGTTTCAACGAGTGGTGGCTACGTGCCTGCACAGGTTTCGACTGGTGTCAACCGTCAGGTTAACGCTAGCGGACAGGGGTTCTTCAACATCCTTACGCAGACAAGCGCCTCGCTGACATCGTTCAGCATCGCTGGTTTCGCTGCTCAGGGTGCTTCTGCTGGTGGTGCTACTGGTGCAGGTGCTGGTATCGGCACACCTCAGGGTACACTCGCAGGAAGTGCTAACAACTACTCTTTGACAGGCCCAGACGGTGCTCGTTACACCCTTGCCTACAACGGTACAGGTACCACGATCTCCGGTGGTTGGTCGACTGTATGGGTTGACTACAACAACCGTTACATCGGTGTTGCTGCCTCCGGTGCTGCTCTTCAGGTCCGTCAAGACGGTTTGGGAACCCAATACACCATCAGTGTTAACACAACTCTTAGCGGTGTAAACGGTAACGTGACCACTGTCGGTACAAAAGCCGGTGAGTTTGCTGGTATTACTTTGGTTAATATCCCTGCTGGTAACTTCGGTTTCATCCAGATTGAGGGTATCCACCCCGCTGCTGCTGTTGCTTCTGGTACTGCTGTCGGTACTGCTGTTGGTCTGGTCAGTTCCAACACCAACGGTACACTCGCTGCTCCTGCTTCGACGACTACGGTTGTCAGTGGTGGTATCGTAACCGGTTCTGCTCTGGCTAATAACATTGCTGGTACGGTCCTTACCGCTCCAGCATCTGGTACGGGTACTGGTCAGTACTTCTCTCAGGTTGAGCTCCGTAGCCGCCGCGTTAAGAAGCCTTACAACCGCTTCCTGAACAAGAACTAGTAAATTAATCTGGTAGGTTATATACTATACGTATAACCCTAGACCCAAAGGTAATATGACAAAAGAAATTAACAACGGCTGGGGGAGTGGAGACCTCCCCCAAGCCGAAGTAAATGATATTGATTCGTTCCCAGATGAATGGAAGGACGAATTTGAAGGCTTATTGTATGTAGGTTATCTCCAGCGTGAGATTACCAAGATTCCTTTTCACAAGTTTGTGATTAAGACTCTTACCGTCAATGAGAAGTTAGAAATTAGCTTGATTACCAAGCCATACATTGAAAGTGTTGGCTACGCCCGAGCATATAAAGCTGCAGTAGTCGCTGCTGGTTTGGTTAGCGTAGATGGTAAGTCGCTTATTCCTAGCAATAAGAATATTAACATCGTAAGACAGAAGTACGAATACGTAATCAACAACTGGTATGACGCAACAATCGATTTGCTTTACGATGAAATTGATGCGCTAGAGAACCGTGTTGTTATGGTATTGCAAGAGCTTGGGATCATCGATCCAATTGTTCCTTTTAATGTTTTTGAACAAACAGAAGAGGAAAAGGATACCCCAAAAGATGGAAAGTAGATTCGTACGTTCTTGAGCATGGTGAGATTGCCTACCTTAGAGGCATATTGCACCGTGATGATATCAATATAGTACAGGAAAGAATTCTTATTTCTGTTGAGATGAGAAAACGTAAAGAGAAAAGCGATCTTGAACAAAGTCGTTTTGAACAAAATATGTTTATCAACAACCCTGAAATGTTCGAAGCATACTCAGAAAAGAAAAAAGAAGAAGAAGAAAACGGTGGCCCAATTGTTTGGACTGCGCCACAAACCATCGAAGAAGCTCGAGAGCTTGAAAAGATCTTTGCAGAAATTGGCGAAGCCACTGAAAAGCATAGAGACAAAGCTGCTGACGATGAGTTTGTACGCCAAGTAAGCATGATGGGCATGTTTGACGGTATTGATATTAATCAGATTGGTGGTGAGTAATGGCAGATAACAATTCTATTGAAGCCAATATAGAATTTCCCAATAATACTGGCCCATTGCTCGGTGGTGTACAACAGGTTGCCTCTGTAACCAATCAAATTCGTGCTGACTTTGAAGCAATGAGTGACTCGCTTGAATCACTCTCTGATCGTACTTCCAAACTAAAAGGATACTGGGACGACGTTCTAAGTACGATTGAAGCAGCTAAATCTGCCGTTCAAGTGATGAGTACTGTTGAGCAGGCTAACCAAACCACGCTTAATAGCACTATGCAGTTGGTTAACGAGATTCTTAATAGTGTCAAAGGTCTTGGCGGCAATATCAATAACGCCATGAACCTAGTTGGTATGGCTGGCGGTTACACAGGTGGTGTGGCGAATAGTGCTACAGCAAGCCAAGACTTTTCTGGCAGAGTAGGTGTTTCTACTGGTTACGACCAGCTTACACTAAGCAACTCAATGAGTGCTGGTGGTCAAACTCAATATAGAGAATTTGTTAAAGGTACTAGAAACGCTGGTACTACACCAATTGTTGTTCCTGCGCCCGGTGGCCCAACGCTTCCTCCTCCACCTGGAGGTCTACCACCTGTAGGTGGCAGTGACGCTGGAGAGCCATTTGGTAGTAGAAGAACGCCAGATAGCGGTGGTGCAGGATCAGAAACTTTTAGAGGTTGGGGCGTTTCGGGAGCGTCTACACCAACTGGTGATAATCAATCAAATATTTTGTCTGATCTTGAAGCGAACTACCCTCACCTTTATAACCTCAACAAGCGTTTGAATGGTGGAATTATTCCTAGTGGTAAAGAAGGCAGATCTGCCTCTCTGTCATACCAATACGCAATGAAGACAATGAATAGAACGTTCGGTAGAATTCCATTCATTGGTAAGAATTTAATGGATGCAGTTAGTAACTCTTTGGAGTTGGGCGGTGTCGATCCAGATACCATTAGACGTTCTGAAATGAACAATACAAACACGTATTACAACCCAACAACTGGTGAACGTTTTACGACGCGAACTGGTGGTATTCCTGAAGAAGGGCCAGAAAGATCTGCTCTTAAAGTAGCTGACAAAGTTGCTCAAATTTTTGGAAGCAAAATAGTTGAAGGGTTTACAAAGTTTACTGGTTATGCCGGTATCGCAGCACAATTAGCGTATGGCACTGTTGGTATTATGCGTCAGTTTACTGGCATTTCACAGGCACAGGGTGCAGCCTACGGTGAAACTGATAACGGTAGAACCGCTAGCAATATGTGGAGTGCTTTAACAAGATCAGATTTTGGTCTTAATCCAAACTTTAGTTTCCAAGATGTAATGCAGAACCAAACAAATGGTGCCTCTATGGGTCTTAGAGGCAACCAACTGAATCAATATGTTGGTTTGGCATTGCAAGCTCAAGGTCAATTCGGTATGAGTGCTCAACAATCGCAGCAATACTTTGGTGCTGGTTTGGGTGTTGGTGTAAATGTGCAAAGCATGGCACAGATGTTAAGAATCACCAAAAAGCTTGAAAACGATACTACAACTTCAGCTGCTTACAACACATACGCTACACAGCAAGCATTGTCGCAGGTTATGGGCATTGGTGCCACTCAAGCCGCTGGTGCAAAACTTGGAGCAAATGCGAATGCTTATGGTTCTATTTTAGGTAATAATAATCCATTGACGCTCGTTGCACAAACGGCTGGTCTTACTGGTACTGAGTTGTTTGGTACACAGCTTGGTAATGCTTTGATGGCAAGAAGCAGTATTGGTGGAAGCACCAATTATATGAACCTTTATGCCAAAATGCAGTCGATGTCGCCAACGCAAGTAAACCAGTTGAGAAACCAAAGCAATATGCAAATTCTTCAAATGCTTGGTATTAATACCAGCTTAACTGGTGCTGCTTTGACACAAGAGCTCAATGCTAAGGCAATGATCCTGGCTGCAGCGCTACCACAAATGGGCATTACTGATGTAACAACACCACAGCAAGCCGTTGCCTGGGCTGAAGCATCAATCGCTCAGGACCAAGGCAACAAAACATTCGGTGCTCAGTCCACATCACCTGGTCCCACTACGCTGACATCGAAGCAGGTAGAGGCTGTTAATAAAGCAGATGCAAATTTTATGGGAGTAGATCCTACTGACGGCGGATACGTTCCATATACAGTCAATAAAAATGCCAATCAAAATTCACAAATAGCAATTCAAACAGCCACTGGATATGGACGTGGCGGCGCACCCAGGCCCATATATTCAGATTTTGGCACGTCACCGACTGAAACAACAAGTCAATTGAATGCATTGAAACAAAAACTCTCACAGAATTCCTATACGCAAGCAGGAGTCAAAGCTTCCCAGAACGTCATTACAACTGCTCAAAAAGATATTAACTCAGGAAACTATGCACAAGCAGTGCAAATTATTGTTTCATTTGATCAAACAGCCTCTAAGTATCTTAAGGCTCACACAAAGGCGTCAACCAATGGTGCCGGACGAACTAACGGATAATGAACAACCCGACTACAAACGCAACAGCAGTACAAGACGTAGCTTACTTTACTGATAATACTACGGGCATTACATACAATTTTCCATTCAACATTGACAGTCTTACTTGGAATTATGTATTAAATACACAAAGCTTTAGCACGATCGGTGGTCGTGTAACCCAACTTCTATCTGTTCAAATTACTACAATGACGGTGCAAGGTGAAGCTGGTAGTAGGCCAAACTTAATTAATTTATATCAAAACTTTAAAACAATTCAAGACAACCAAAACCAAAACAAAGTTTCTACAACATTTGCTGTGCCTAGCAAAGGCATCACACAAAGAGTATGGCTAGAGCAAATGCAGTTGGGTTGGGACATTACAACGGTTACCTACCCTTATTTCATCAACTTTGAAGCTGATTATGACATCAGTGGCATCGCTACAAACGCAGCGACTGCCAATGCATTAAGCCATATCGTTAAATCAAATGGTGGAGAGACTGGTTACAATGGAACATTTAACGGCATAGCATCCGCTAATGCAATTAATGTCAATCTACCAAATTAATAAGGAATATTATGGCACAACCTATTGACACATATTATTACAATTGCAAAGTATCTCAACCTATTTTGCATCAGGATGCACAGTCTATAAGTTTTAATGGATTGGCTTGGAGTAACTCCCAAGGCATGATACATGAGACTAACACTGTAGGAACACAAAGTTGGCAGGCATGGCTGGGAACGCAACCGTAACTCTAAGCAATGGTAGTTCTTTTACGACGTATGAACTTTGGATACAGTCGATAACAACTGCCACATCAAATGAATTTTCTAATCAACAGCTACGCGATACGATGGCATGGATTCCCATTCGTAGAGCTGAAATGAACGTAAGCTTTACTGTAGCTTGGCCGTTGACAAATTCCAATCAGTATGCAACTCAGCTTGGTTTCGAGAATATCGACCCAAGTGATGGTTTCGCAATGATGAACGCATTCCAAGATGCAATCAGAGTGCATCAATTGGCCATGGTTAATGGTTCAACAAACTCACCAATGATCTTTACGTACGAGAATAACTCAGACCCTTCATCGCCAATCTACAATACAATCATCAGTAATACGCCGCTTAAACCTTTAACGTATAATGGTTGGATTAGACAGTCACAAAAACAATACATAAAGTTTCAAAATGTATTCATAACCAACTATAATATGAATATAATTACTCCGAACGTTGCTAACACTCCATTGACTTCAGCGAACGTATCATTAATTTATCCACCAACTGCTTCTGATCAAGGACAATTTGGCTCTAATTGGGTAAACATCGCCGGACTTGCTACTAATGCTTCACAAATTTTAGGACTGCCAGGATAATGAGCTTTAACCAATCAGGAACATTTGTATATTCCCCTGACATTAGCGTGGCCATCTCTACTCTTAACAACGGGGTTCTTGACGTCTCAGCAGACATTATGAACTTTCAGATGAATAGAGAAATCAATCAAACAAGTACGTTTACAATGACCTTGAACAATCCAAGGCGTAAATACAACCGTGTCATTAATACGATGGACCGTATTACTGTATTCTTGAAGCGTACAAAGTTTGTTCAATGCTTTACTGGCTTGGTTACATATGCTCCTATTGAAACTTTGGTGCCAACACCGGTAACAATTCAAGCATCTTGCACGTTATACATCCTTCAGCAGACGTACTGGGATGACACCCTTATTACGTATCAATCTTTGCTTCTTAACTACATGGACCCTGCTGCTGCTAGCACTGACCAAACAATCAACGATGGTGGTGTGGCGCAGGCACTTGTAAACGTTCTTACACAGGTTTGTGGCTGGAACCAGAATTCCATTCACATCCAGGGTATTCCTTATAACTTCCTTAACTTTGCCGCTGGTGCTTTCTCTAACAGCCTAAGCCCGTATACACAGATTAATCAAGGCATCGTAAACAATCTAAACAAAATGCTTAGTGGTGATGGCATCGTAGGCGGTAAGAGCGTATCTTCAAACAGCACAACGTTTAAAGGGAATAAAACAGCCGCATACCTCAATCCGCCAGATGGTGGTGTCGGCATCAATATTGATGCATCAAAGGTTGTATCGTTTATAACTAACCCAATTGCTGGTAATAAAGCTAACTTTCCTGGCCCTTACGCAATGAACCCAGTAAAACTTCCTCTGATCAACGAGGATATTTATTACTGTTCTGCACCTTTTTCTTATGCTTCTTTGAATGATAAAACAATAATCAACAATGCAATGTCGTGGTTAGCTGAGAACCCTGGTAAGAATACTTATAACGGAAGATTACTGCTGCTAACGAACCAGAGCACACAGCGCGTTGTAGCAGTTAGAGCAACTAGCTTGCCACAAAAACCTAACACGCAAAACAAGGGGCAAGCAGTCTACGATCCAACAATCGATTATTTTCAATGCCACCCAGGTGTAGTCGCATACCTAAACGGTAGCATCGGTGACCCCACCGCATGGAAAGCATCGAACTATACAAACGGTCAAAGCTCACAAGCAGTTGGTACTAGTGCCAAGGTAACCTTCGAATGGGCAGACAGTTCAAAGATCACTGTTGGCGTACAACCTAATCTAAATACTAAGAACGTTAACACATATTATGGCGAGAATACATCCGGTGCTCAAGATCCAAATGCCATAACAAAAGCATTGAATAAGCTTATCCACAACTTACGTGGTCAGATTGGTGACGCTTATACAGAATCTGCTAATGGTAGATCGAACCCAGGTGCTTATGGTTCTAAACAAGGATCATTTGACTGTTCTGGCATTGCTTACTGGGGTTATTCTACGATTGGTATTAAGCTTGGTGGACTCAACTGGGGTGACACATGGACTGAGTGTGGGCCAACTGATGGTAGCCAACCAGAAAAGTATGGCCAATGGATCCCTAATACACAGCAACCACAAGCTGGTGACCTTATGTTCTGGGAAGTGCCAAAGGATGGTGGCGCAGCACCTCAGCACGTAACCATTATGAGCGTTAACTTTGGAGAAGCACCTCCTGCAGATAACGCAAATGGTATTACGCAAGCTATCCCAGGAGTAGGATATTCAATCCAAGCCAATGCACCAGGCGTACCATTGAATGAGGTCGCAATCAACTGGAGTCAGATTGTTGGTGGCCAATGGCAAAACTGGGGTGGTGGATGGAAAGCAAGACTGATTGGTTGCCGTAGACCTATTATTCTGCACCCAGGCTGGGGTAGCAACCCGAATCAGAATTACAACCCTGTAATTGCTACCAACAACACTAATAGTTACAATACGCCTAATAGCGGTCCCGTACACTATAACGTTGCACTATCAGGAAGCAACTCAGCGTTCAGTGCAACTGGCAACTACAACACTCTGTTCCAAGCTCCTAACTGGAACGTCCAGGCATCAATCCTTCAGGGCACACCTCAGGGCTTTATCCTTGATAATCCTGTAATGCAGGACATTACACAAATCATTGCAGCAGGACTGCGCGTATATCAAAGCGCACCGAATGGTGACTTCGTAGCATGGTTCCCTGATTATTACGGAGTGTATGGAACGCAACCATCATTAGATATCAGCCCTGTGGAGATTATTGACTTCCAGATCTATCACGATGATACCCAACTTGTCACCCACGTAGCTGTTATTGGTGACACAACTGGTATTGGACAAAGCGTTACCAATGCTGACCAGATTAATACCCAAGGTATCGTTAGCATCCAAGATGTTTCAACGATGCAAATCCTTTTTGGTAAGTATAACCAGAACGTTAATACACTGGCAGCTAACCAGAAGAACGTACAGAATTTCTTAAACAGATACGGCATTAGACCATCTGTAAGCCAGCAGAGTGTTATCCACAGCAACTCGCTTGAGTACATCTATGCCCTACAGACGTTTATGCAATCTTGGGTGAATCAGTTCACTACGGATGTACAACTTACATTTATGCCTGAGCTTTATCCAGGAATGAGAATCAGCATGACTTTGGACAACGAAAACGGTGGCGTAGACAATTATGAATTCTATGTTGTTTCTGTACAGCACCAGGGAGATCGCACAGGCGGCTTCTCCACTTCAGCATCGTTAACTGCACCTATTAAAAATGGTGAAATTATGCACTATGGATTGAACTTCGTATCATGATTAGATATCTTACTGTTGATGAAAACTTTAGAACAAATGGTGTTCGTAGGGTAATCCTAACAACAAACCCACAGTTGCACCCTTTCAGCAACGCTCAGAACGCAGCGCAGAACTATTACTGCAAAGCCGTTGACATGAAAGGTTTCCAATACGAGATTGACCTCCAAGCTATGCCAGCTGGCGTACAGATAAACCAGCTGGAAGCTGGTCAAGTCTGGTGGGTAGAGAAGCGAACTAGCCTATACAGACTCTTCTTATATGGTGGGCAAGCTAGCACTACTAACCCAGCAAACACTCCGAACATTGTAAGAATCGATAGTACGGTTCCTCTTCCTACAGCCATCAACGGTGTAGTTGTGAGTGGTATTCCAACATCTGGTCAGTCAATAGTCGCTACAAGTGCTAGTGGGGCGTACTGGGCAACAATCAGCGGTAGTGGTGGTAGTAACAACGCCACCCAACTCCAGGGCTATTCTATTGCTACAGTCGCTCCTACCAATGGGCAAGTCTTAGAGTGGAATGGCTCCGACTGGACTCCTACTACTCCCAGCAGTGGTGGTGGAAGTGGTATTACTCAGCTTACAGGTGATGTTACCGCTGGTCCTGGTTCAGGATCACAAGCAGCAACGCTACAAGCCACTACCAACGTAGAGAGCATTATCTCTAACAACACAACGGTTACAACAACTGTTTCGAATTTGGCTACTTTAAGTGGTCAATATGTTTCTACTAGTGGTAACTTAACGACTCTTAGCGGACAATTCGTTACGCTTTCAGGCCAATATTTAACAACATCTGGCATTGTTACCACTGCAACAGGCAACATTGCTACGCTTAACAACACAGTTGTTACTGGCACAACTGGTCAGATAACTGGTGGTGGAAAACTATCTGGCGGCAATATTACTTTTGGTCTTGCTACAGCAGGAACAGCCGGTACCTATGGTACTTCTAGCGGTATTCCAGTAATTACCACAGATGCCTATGGGCGAGTTACTGGGGTAAGCGTTGTAAACGTTTCTGCTAGCGGTGTGACTGGAACTTTGCCGATAGCTAACGGTGGTACGGGGGCAACAACTGCTATCAATGGGTTTAACGCTCTTGCTACTAGTGGTGGCACAGTTGGCGGTAATTTAATTGTGGCCAGCGGTCTTACTGTTAGTGGTACTGTGGGTATTAGTGGAATGACAATTACTGGTGGTACAACTACCAGTGGTTACGTGCTCACAGCCACGAGTCCTAGTGGATCTACTTGGACAGCACCTGTCGGCGCTGCCTTGCCTACGTCAGTGAACGTTTGGAACGGCTCATCGTACACAACGCTATCGAACGCCAACAGCGCGTTTATTACAGGAAACTACGGAGCGCAATCAACGGCTCGTGAACTTGTATACATGACGCTCTCGGCAGGAACATGGCTTATCACCGGACAGGTTACAATCACCCAAACCTCAAATACCACGGACTATGTGACGGCATACATCTCGGGAGCCTCAACTCTAACCAGCGCAAGTTCATACCTCGGTACTGGTTCTGGCCAGGACGAAACAATTACCCTGAACTGCAGCACCGTTTTGACCGTTGCAAGTAGCCAGGCAATTATACTCTACGCCATCACAAACACCGCCAACGGTACGGTCTGGTCCTCGATAACTGGTGGATACGGAAACGCCACGGGCCTCACCGCAGTCCGTATCGCCTAAGGAGACTAGATGCTCGGCGCAAACTATCTATCTTTCCGCCTACCCTGTTTACAGTACTGGCTCAGTAAACGTTATTGCATTGAGTACCGAATTGAGTGTGCCAGCAACAGGCATAACTGCAGTTAGGATTGCATAATGTACTACAACCCTTATTTTGCATAAGATATTATGAAGACGATTACAGTTAGCGGCGGAGATATCCAATTAAGTGGTGGGAAACTACAGTTCGTTGTAGGTTCAAATAAGCTTGTGCAAGATCTCACATTGTGGTTACAAGAACCAATTGGCACTGGGTACACGACTCCAGGCTTTGGTAGCTCATTGCTTTCCATGATAGGAGGGTCTCAGAGTAAAAGTACTACTAGCAAAATTCAAAGTGAAATTGCTCGAGTGCTACAACTTTACCAGGGACAACAGACAATAAGCTTGCAAAATGCTCAAAATTCTGCTCAACTATCTTATTGGAATAAAAGTGAGATTATCCAATCTATTAATACGATAACGGTAAGCGTACAGAATTCTTCAATATCGGCCAACGTAGACATCACCACACTGGCTGGAAGCAATATTAATTTAAATATCTCTATAGACAATAACGGAGTTAATGTAAACAATGGCTGATACAACTGGGGTTCTTGCCCGACTTCAAGCTGCATTGTCAGTATACGACCCATCATGGGACGTTAGCGTTGGCACAGCCACATATAAGATCTTGGAAGCTGTAGCGCAGGAGATTGCCTACGCTAATAATAACTCTATCCTTCAAACGTATAGTTACGATGTTAACACCAAGTTTGGACCGCAGCTAGATGCATTCTGCAACCTCTTTGGTGTTTATCGCCAACAGGGTAAAAGAGCTGTAGGAACCGTAAACTTTACCATCAATACTCCATCGCCTACCGTTGTGGACATCCCTGTTGGTACACAGGTAGCCATTCCAATTGGAACAAATTATCCGACAGCAATTGTGTACGCGACTACTGCTCCTGCAATTATTGGCATTGGTGATACTAACGTACTGGTTCCAGTTACTGCTGTCCTGCCTGGTTCTAACGGGAATGCACCAGCTAACGTTATTAATACGTTGATAACTCCAAACAATTTGATTACTTCAGTAACCAACACCTCAGCAATGACTGGTGGCGCTGATCCAGAAAGCGATGCGCAATTGCAGAGCAGATGGACAAATACTGTTTTCAACAATAATACCGGTACTCCTGGTATGTATGCTGTGACTGCTTTGCAAGATAATAATGTTAGCCTTGTTAACACAGTTAGCCAACAGAACTTCTACAGCGAACAGCTTCAAGTCAATTCTTTTGTAAGTGGCACCACAAACTCCGGTAGCATTACCTTCAGCCTTATTGCATATAGCGGTCAGAAGGTTAATAACGTTACATACACAGGAACTACGTATGTAGTTAGCAGTGGTTTGCTATGGAGTACAACTTCTAGTGGTGTACAGGCTGCCCTGAATACAATGATTTCAGGAGTATACCCTAGCCTTTCAGCAAGTGGTTTTGCTTTTACTGCCACCAGTGGTAACTCTACGAACACAATCGCGAGTGGTATCTACATTAGTGCCAATATGGCATCACCTTATAGGCTCGCCATCTCAGGTTCTTCACTCGTATCAAGCGGCACAAACGCTGGTGCTTATACAATCAGTGGAGCCACAACAAGCGGAAGTACGTACACATTCTACGATTACATTGTATCGAATAATCCTGATGTTGGTTACTCGGGAACATTATCTTTTAATGGAATTTCTGGGCAAACGTTCGGAAGCATATCGGGCTATTTTTTCCCACAGGGCAATGAATTGCTTGGTAGCAACCTTAATACGTTTAATCAAATTACTTATGCCAATAAGACTGATTACTACTACCCAACTACGCCGACAATCCCGTTGAAGATTAATATCTCTAACAGCGCGTTAAACCAAAATTTGTTTATTGGCAACACACCACAGTTAATTTCTGAGTACAATGCTGCCTCAAGTAGATCACAGTCGCTAACCAGCGGTAATTATGTTGATATTTTTATTAATGGTACAACTGGTTCTATCACTAATGAACAAACAGTATTCAACCCAAACTTTACACTGAGCTCAGGCAACAGCACTTCCTACCTGAACTCAGTTAACTACGTATTGGCTAGCGGAGCAATTGCGGCTACTAACTCAATTACCAATGGTAATTATTACATTCCATTGAATGTGCAGCCTGTTATCAATTTCCCATCGCAATTTAGTGTTGCTAGTAGTGGAACGCCAGATACTTTTTACATTTACAATACATCAATAAGCAGCGGTGTAGTTTATCCAATCGCTAATAACCCACCAGCATCAGCTACTCCGATCACGTTTACCACAGGAGCTATTTCATCAAGCCAAGCGGGTGGGACTTTCTTGCCAATCGCAGGAACAGTAAACTCAAACATTGTACCTGGAATGATTATTGGCTGTACTGTCGTTAACTACCTGTGCCCTGTATCTGGTTCAGGTTTCTATGTTACTGGTGTAACAACAAGTGGTATTTACCTTAATAAGGGTATTACAGGCGCTGCGTCTGGAACAAACTTAACATTCACTGTATCCGGTGTTGTTGCTGCCTACCCACTGTATGACAACACAAATCTTCAAGGAAGTATCCAGTCTATTACTGGTCTTGCTTTGTATTCAGGCGCCAACAACATTATTACTGGATGGCCTGCGTTCCCAACTTCTACAACTTGGGTTGCGTATGCGCACTCTTACAACGAAGATGTGACCACTGTTGAGACGTTGACGCAGCAAGCTAGACCTTTTGGATCTAATACGCTTGTGCACCAGGCTGAATTCATCAATGTTGTTCCCAACATGAGAATTGTATTCTCAAATGGCTACAGCGTCACCACAGCGCAAGCAAACATTCTTAACCAGCTTGATGCTTACTTTAGCAACATCAGCTACTTAGGAACGATTTCCTTTGCTGATATTGCATCGCAAGTCCTTTCTGTAGCGGGTGTGGCAAATGTAAGAATGATCAGTATTAATACTGTTGCTCTTGATGGAACAGTCACCAATACATACACCAAAGACTTTAACTTGGCCAGCAATCAGTTGCCTAACCTTTACAACATTGGTTACACGATCACGGGAGCTAGCAACTTCTAATGCCTGCCAATATTCTTCCAATATCACTGCACTCTACTTTTATACAGAAAGTAGCAAACTTCCCAGATAATGTATACAACTTCAATGAAGGTGACAATCTCACCACGTTGATGAAGATTCTTCTGGGCAACAGTGGTACAGGGCAGCTCAACAACTTGCAGCTGGTTGCTCGCCTAGGGCAACAGAATATTGAGTTCAGTAACCTTGACAACATTCTTGGAATTATTCTCCAAGTGCAAAGACAATCATCAGAAATTTATAGCTTTGCTACCAACCCATTTATTGATCAGCTGACCGCATCTCAATGGCAAGAAGTTCTTTCAAAAGACGCTAGCTATCGTGAAAGATTGCTCAGTGCTGCAGAGGCATTCCAGATTGGTGCCACAGCATGGGGTCTAATGACGCTATGCGAAGGTCTTACTGGTATTAAATTCTATGTGGTTGAGTCATGGAGAACGCCTGGTTACGGCAGAAGTGGTATTAATACTTCAGAGGAAATTGTTCTAATACCTCTCATTGACAATGCTGGTGTTTTTACTTGGAATCAGGGCAAGGCACAAGCAGTGCTGAGCAGTATTAATAAGATTATGCCATGCAATTTTGTAGTTAGTTTTGGCAACCCAATTGTTGCGTTCAACAATGTACCGTTGACTAACGTTTCAACTGCATCAGGTTATTCAAACTATTTCTTTCTGCAGCCAACCATTAATACGACGCAGGTAACTCCCCCAACCAATCCAACGCCTGGCTCGAGCACAAGATACTGGGTTAAGAATAATGCAAGCAGTGTCGCTCCCTATTTCGCTCACTTGCAAACACAAGAGACCAGCATTGATCAGACAGGCAATATTAGCTTCTGTACAACAAGTGGGACGGATACATCGCCTACCCCTTCCAATAGTATCGCTAACCCATCACTACGAGTAACAGCAACAATGTACGGTGCACAGTAATTATGTCTATTATCCCAAACAATACAGACCCATCTCTTGATTATGTATCACAGGTGGTTACGCCACCTTTAACAGTAAACGGTCTTGTTTATAACCAGGTGTATGCGCACACTGGTGTGGTGGATGCTCTTAACACTACGAATGCTAATGGTTATGCTGACCCTAGCTTAGCAATCACAAACAATTCTAATGGTCTGCTTACATTTGAACAGCAGTTAAATACCAATTGGATCTCCAGCCAAAACTTTGGTGGACCGAATAGTGCCCCTATTGTTCTTACTTACAATTTAACTACCAATACGTACTATAACTACATCAGCTTTGCTGTGCTTAACGTGTCTTGCTTCGTAGAACTACTCGATCAGAACCTCAATGCTCTTCCTGGACAGTCTACTTTTATTGTCAACGGCGGCAGTGACTATGTTAGCAATAGCGATTGGTATACATTAAACTACACTGCACCTAGCACCCTATCGTCTTTTACGTGTATCAACCTTAGAATCACCCGTCAAAATAACATTGTTACATATGGTGCCAATGGCGCCACAACCAACATCGCTTACTCAGTTGGTGTTAAAGACTTCAGCATAAAGCTTAATGTGTTGCAGAGCACTGATGTGCCTGTAAGCGTTCTAAGCGGCACTGATACGATCATATCGCAAAACCCTTTTGGTTTTATTGAAAATTATAGCTACTCTAGCTATCCTGTGTCTAATGCGTTTACCGTTCCCGGTACGTCTTATTGGAAGAGCGAACCACAACCTGTTGGTGACTCAATCGTATTCTTTTATGCTCAGGTCAGCGATCCAACGCCATCATTGATCAATACCTTGTACATTGATCCAATATATAGTGGCTGTAAATTTAACGTTTATTACACTACTGCTTCTACGTCTGGTGGCACAGTTGACCCAAGCACATTCTTGTGGTCACCAATCCAAAGAGATTTTGTTCTTCGCAGAGGATTGTATGAAATTCCTGCTACTTCCTGTACTTATCTGAAGTTTGAATTCACTCACCTTGTCCCAGAAGCGTACGATCTACCATTTGACGTTGTAAACAGAACAATTAATGTTTTCCCATACAGTGTTGAGAGCTACTACAGTAATATTGAACAAAACATTATCAACGGTAATGCAACTCAGTATTCCTTTGTAAACAATAGCAACTACATTACTTCTCAGACACAGGTCAACAACCAGGTCAGTCCATCAACTGTGTTCGGATTGGCTAGCCAAACAGTAGCTGGCAATAACAACTGGCCAAGCTTGGCTGCGTTGAACTCTTCTCAGAGCAACGGCTCAACAACAGTAGGCGTAGGAACAGCTTCACAGATTAGTGACCCTAGCATTAGCTACAAACTGCTTGATTCGAATGGTAATTACAATAACCAGCCTTACAACGAATTCTTGCAGCGTAGATTCCCTGAGAACAGTGTTCACACTTACAATACTATTAATGTTCCACAAAGCTGGAATGAGTCTTATTTTGTTGGTGTTAACTACATCAATGCTTTCTACCAAACAACATTTGATGATCTCCGAGCAATTCCCGGCAATCTTATTTTTAACAACAATACAACTAGTGGAACGACGAGTGGCTTCCCTTCACAAGATACCAACTATGTTTCATTGAACGTAGACAATGTAGCACTCACACCATGGTTCAACACCATTGATACATTTAACAGCTTTAATATCGGTGGTCTTACAACTGACTGGCGCAGCTTCTTGGCGCAAGGCGCACCCATCGCACAAGATCCTACTTTGATGAACAACATTTCATCTCAGATTCCAAGAATGGGTATTAACAACGTTAATATCAGCTACGTGAGTAATCTTGGATCAAGTTCTATCTACTCTGTCTCGGGAACTGTTTCAGGCACCACTTATGGTATAAAATCACCTAGCTATCAAAATTCTAACAACTTGGTTAACTATTATGACGCCAGCTTCACCGTAGCATCTGGCGCATCTGGTCTTAACTGGTACGGTCTTTCATCTACTACTGTCACTGGAACCTCTGTTTCTATTAGTGGTACTTCTGTTAGTGGTATTTCTGTTGGCGGTGGTTCTTACGTTGCTGCTTACAACTTTACAATCCCAAATGTCTACAGCACGAGTGGAACTACACCTTGGCAGCTTTACTTTGGTGGACCTAGTCTCGGTTCTGTTGGTTATATGACGTACTCTCCTGTTGGTGGCGTCAACTACTATTTCCTTGTTAATTCACAGGCTTCTGGCAATGGAACGCTTACGTTGTCAACGCAGTTTATCAACCCAACTACTAGCGGTGTTATTGCTGGAACAACAGTGACAGGAACAGTGGCAACAATCACTGGTGGTCTCACGACAACAACCCTAACTGGCACAAATTACATCAGCAGCGTTCCAAGCAACACTATCCAACTAGTTGTTAGTGGATCAACTGGTGGAACCCCATACAAGCTTTACCAACTCGGTGTGTTTAGTAGCCCAACAACAACTTGGGTGAGCCCAGCTGACCGAAATAACATGAGAATTAGCGGTGTGGCCAGAGTGTATCTCCCATCAACGAACAGCGGAACATACCGAGCAAGCTTGTACAGCACTGATGCATTTGGTAATCAAACTGAAGTTGCTTATAAGTTATATAACGCAGGAACATTGCCAGTTAGATCTTGGTTCGATGTTGAAATTGAAAGCTTTACTGGTGCTAATTCATTAACGTTTAGTATGCAAGTAGTACAGGTAAACCCATTAATCAATGAAACATTCTACGTTTCCATGCTGGCACCTTTCTATCACCCAGTACGTTACGAGTTCACCAACGTAAGCGGAACTAGTTTCAATTCTACTACTGGTTGGTATCCAATCACTACTGGCATTAATGATCCAAACTATTTCATCAGCACAGTCTCAGGCATGACAGCAAGTGGTATCCAACTGAGAATGACTGCTCTTGACTCAAATGTTTATATCTGTGGAGTGAGTGTAATTCCTTACTATAAGCAATCACCTCTGTATTCTGATCTGAACATTGATTACCTTGGTAATAGTAAAACTAATGAGACTGAAGCACGTACAAGTATTGAATATAAGCCATACTTTCAGTTGAACAAGGATCTTTATCCATATCAGTATTCACTATCTTCAGTTGCTCCTACTATCAATTCCTACTCCCTCAGTTGATCTTTTTAGTAGATCATGCTAGTATTTATCCATGGCTTCGGAGAAGGTTATATATGTTCAAAAGAGTAAATTACTCAATGGAGTACTAAGATACTCCTCCCTGGATGAAAAAGTCAAGAAATTATTTTCTCTTGACAATTATGGTACTTTAAAAAACCGTGATAGGATCGATGAATTCGATAGGATTATCAGGGAAAACGAGTACGAATTAAGGTTCGAAGACGGTGCAGCAAAAAAGTCTTACGAATCACTGCTCAGATGCAGTACAACACCATACGAAGTGCGTAGCCCTTTCCTGGATGACCACCAGTTGTTCCCCTTTCAGCATGTTGGATTGAACTACGTATGGAAGCAGTTGCACTCAGAAAGCCCAAGAGTGCTTGTTCAGTGGGATACCGGTGCTGGTAAGACCTTGCTCAGTTGCCTTACAAGCCAGAAGATGTTTGATGCTGGCGATGTTGACCTTGTTCTAGTCTTCTGTAAAAAGATTAAACAATATGACTGGGAGCAAGAGTTCCGCCGTATGACCTACCTTGACGTAGCTCGTGTCAAAGAGAATATGACTCGGCGTAATCGTCACTTGTTCTATGAGCAGACCAACAACCAAGTACTTGTGCTTAACTATGAAAAAGTACGAGAAGGCAACTGGGTAAAGAAAAAGGGTGAACGTAAGAAGTCACGTTCGTATGACCGCACTGACTTCATGCAAGTGTTGGAGCTTGCCAAGGGTAAGCGTGTGCTTATCATTATTGACGAAGCACAGAAGATCAACACAGGTATGAGCCTTCTCAGCGAGGGTTTCTACCGCTTGATCAATGAATCAGAAGCCAAGAGAATGGGCGTGCTAGCACTAACAGCCACCCCATATACCACAAGCCCTCTAAACATCCGCAACATCTTCTCTGTAGTGGCGCCTAATATACCAGATGTTAGCGACTTAGCACGTGACACTTTCAAGCGAGTCTATGGCCAAGAGTTTGGTATGTTCAACAACGGTTACGTGCAAGAGCTGTATGTAAAAGAATGGGACCGCACGAAGCTGCCACTGCTTGGCAAGAAGCATGAGAATTGGACGCACATCGCTATGAAGAGCGATCCAACCATCTCAGCACAATTCCCCGAGAGCATACCTAAGAAGATCGTTTACGAACTGTCAGATACTGATCGTGCTATCTACGATTGGGCAGAAGAGAAAGCTCGAGAGCGTTACAACCCAGACAATCCTGTAGCGAACTGGTCATACATTGATGTCCTCAGAATGATTTGCAACACTACCGAGGGGCTCAAGAATAGCGATGGGAAGTTCGCAAAGGAGATTGTAGCTGAGTTCGGTGAAGACATCGGCATTGAGCATAGTGCTAAGTACCAACTGCTTGAAAGCAATCTAGAAGCCTATGTAGAGTCTGGTGAAAAGTCTGTCCTATTCACGTTCTGGACTAATGGAACATTGTTCCCCTACTTAGCAGCATTGAGGAAAAAGTTCCCTGATATTCCAATCCTTCCTATTTGGGGTGTTGGCATGGGCAGTGATGAAGTAGCTAACAACATCAAAACCTTTAATACAGTTAGCGGACCTGCTATACTTATTACTTCAGACGTTGGTCAGGAAGGGCTAAACCTTTATGCACCATACCTCTGGAACATAGAAGTACCCCGCACCTACTCAGACTACAAACAGCGGGCTAACAGAATTAATCGAGCTGACTCAAAGAGCAAGGGCATTAGCCACACATGGATCTACCGAGCAGTTGCTGCGAATACAGTTGAAGAACGAGCAGACGCTAAGATTCTCCGTAGAAGAGACGAAGCAGAAGCAATTCGTGGAGTAGTCGATGAGAACGTCGACATGAATGACACAATCGATATAACACCTTATGGGTTCTTATTTTAAAAAGGAGGTGATGCCCATGAACCAACACCAAGAGCACTTATCCCTCTAGGATTGGAGAATTTTGTTAAAGAAAGCATTAATTTCAATAGTATTATTTTTAAGTTTAATATCAACTTCGCACCCTGCTTCAGCTTCAACAAAGGTTGCACTCAGTGCAATCGCGCTAGCAGAATGGCAGAAAGTAGCCAACTGTGAAGAGGGTGGGAATTGGAAGTATTTCACGTACTGGTACCCAGATGCATTGGGTATCGATAGACCAAACTGGTTGCAGTTCGGTGGTAGCATTAAAAAACCAAGTAGCAAAAATGATCAAATTCTTGTTGCGCAGCGGTTCATCAAAGCGTATAATATGAATGTACCCGATCAACACGGATGCTACCCATGGTAGAAAGGTAATTATGGCAATTAATAAATACGATCAGATCCATCAAGATTTAATGGACCTAATCCTTAGTGGTAACATGCACAGTACGCTCGTCGGAAAGCAGATTACACTAGGTGGCTCGCAAGAGAGCGTTATAAAGCAAGCTGAAGAGTTCACAGAATACACTGTTAATCTCCTCAAAAAAGCAGAAAATTACCGAAAGGATAATGTAAAAAAGAGCAAAAAGTAGTCCTAGTCAGTGAAGAGAGCATTATCAGCTCCTTCCTGAAGGGCCTGGTCTTCCTCGGGGGTTGCAGTCGGTTTCATACTTTGACTCCCCCCGAGGCCCTTACAGCTCATTTTAATAAAAAAATATGTCAAAATTGACTATCGATTATAGCTGGCATAGCAATGCTTCTTGCGCCTCAATGTCTTCAGAAGACTACACCCAATTCTTTGTTGGTCAAGGCAAGAACCCCAGTCCAGAAGCAGTTGCTGCCTGTGCATCATGTCCCGTAAAAGAACAATGCTTGGACCACGCATTAAAGTATGAAAAGTATGGCTACTGGGCGGGCAAGTCTTCTATCGATCGCAAGAAGATGAGAAAAGAATTAGGCATTGAACTAATTGACATCGCTTACGAATCATCGGTGCAACAGATGCTTGACGCATTAAAGATCGAACAGGCCATCCAAGATCAAAAGATCAAAGGGCGTGGTAGAAAGAAGAAGCAAAAGGAGAATTCGTGCGAATCGGATTGGTAGTACCCGTACTTAATAATTTTGATCAAGCTATCGATCTAGTTTATTCCGCTAAGAGCGAAAACGATCTTAAGATCTATATTCGCCCTCAGTATCGTTATCAGGTTCCTTTGGCAGCAGCTTGGAACAAAGGCATCACTCATGCCATCGAAGATGGTTGTGACGTAATTATTGTCAGCAATGATGATGCTCTTTTCTCGCCAAGCACCATTGATCGTCTAGCCTTAGAAACCCTTGCTATGCAAGACAAGTTCGTCATGGCATTCCCAGTAGATGTTCTAGATGGGCTAGATGACCCATCGGATATTCTTTTTGTAGAAGATGAGAGCTTCTCTGGCATCAAGAACATTGAAGACCAAACCTTCTCTTGCTTCGCTATCCGTCCGGACTTCTTTGAGCTATGCGGAAAGTTTGATGAGAACTTCGATCCTGCATGGTGGGAAGATGCTGACATGAAGTATCGTATTAAGTTGCTTGGATACAAGTCATTACAAACGGATATTCCTTACGTGCACTTGCGTCATCAGTCAACTAAGAAGCTGACCATGCCACTTAACTCGATGAAGAGCGGCGAATATTATATTAAAAAGTGGGGCAGTGCTAAGAAAGACTTGCATGAAGCATATACTCACCCCTATAATGATGTTACGTTAAGTCCTAAAGACTGGAGATAGTTGTGAGCAAGATCAGAGTACTGGCATGGGGTGACTACGCGTGTAGCACCGGCTTTGGAACCGTGATGAAAAACATCATGAGTGAGATCAATAACACTGGCAACTATGAAATCGATGTAGTAGGCGTTAATTACGACGGTGGCCCTTACGACACTAACAAGTGGCCTGGTACGCTTTGGCCAGCTATTAGTGCATTGCGCACACAGGGTCCTTACGGTGATGTGTTTGGTCGTCAGGTGTTCCTTGACCTTCTGTCACAGCGTGACTACGACATTGTTTTTATTGTGCAGGATACTTTTATCGTTCTGCCAATTGTTCCACAGATCCTCGAGCTGCAGCGCAACAAGCCAAACACTTTCTCCACGGTATACTACTACCCCTTCGACTGCACTCCACGTGAAGAATGGGTGACGCAGTGTGTTGCTTCGTTCGACTTCCCAGTCGCTTACACAGAATATGCAAAGAATGAAAGCCGTAAGTTCATTGGCAACCTAGCTGACAAGCAGCACGTTATCTATCATGGTACTAACACTTCTGACTTCTACCCATTGTCCCCTGAGGAAAAGAAGAAGCTTAAGCCTCTGATCTTCCCTAACGTTCAAGACAAGTTCATCATTACGAACGTAAACCGTAACCAAGGTCGTAAGGATGTTTCACGTAGCTTGATGATCATGAGAAAGCTTCTTGATATGGGCGTTGAAGATGCATTCCTTTACATGCACATGCAGGAGACAGACTTCGGTGGCAGTGTGATGCAGATGGCACGATCAATTGGCCTTGACCCTGCTAAGCACTACGCTGTTCCAGACCCTCAGCAGTTTGGTGCACACAGTGGTTTTCCAATTGAGTTCCTTAACCAGATTTACAATGTGAGTGATGCTTACCTGACTACCACTCATGGTGAGGGGTGGGGCCTTAGCATCACAGAAGCAATGGCTACAAAGCTTCCAGTCGTTGCACCTAATAACACGTCAGTACCTGAGATCCTTGGCGATGACCGTGGTTGGAGAATCAAGAGCGGCCACACAGCAACTGACTGGATTATCAAGGAGAACGACAACGAGCGTATGCGTCCTTTGATGAATGTTGAAGAAGCAGCTACTACTATTAAGTACATCATGGATAACCCTGATGAAGCTGCTCGCCGTGCGGAACTTGGTTACGAATGGATCCAGGAAAACACATGGGAAAACATTTGCAAGCAGTGGCTGAACGTATTCAACAAGGCTACAAACAAAGCTAAGACTGCGCGTAAGTTTAAAAACCTATAATGTCACGACGCATCGTAAGCATTACTCCATTCTTTAACGAGACACACATCCTCGAACTACGTCTGGGTATCCTGGAAGACATTGTCGATCACTTCTATACCATTGAAGCTGATAAGACTTTCACTTACCATGATAAGCCTATGCTCGCTAAGACGATTGTGCACCCAAAGCACACAGTCGTAGAGATTGAGATGCCAGAAGACGTTAGCTCATGGGGGCGTGACTCTAACTGGGGTCGTGATTACTACCAGCGTGATTACAAAGTAAACCTCTCAGCGTACAATGATGATGATATCGTGCTCATCACTGACCTTGATGAAGTGCCTAGGCCAGAATCACTCGAGTTCCTACGAGACAACTTCGATCCAGAGTTCTCTTATGCATTCCTTATGCTCACTCACCAGTACTACCTAAACAACCAGAACATTGGTGAGGGGTACATCGATAGGGCTAGAGCATATAGTGTTAAGCAGTACATGGACCCTGGTTTTAATCCTTCGTACGTACGCTTCTACACTAATGCTGATATAATTATTCCTGAATCAGGATGGCACTGGACGTACATCGGTGATGCAGAGTCCATCAAAGAAAAGATCGAAGCTTTTGCTCACAGTGAGTTCGATAACGACATGACGAAGCAACAGCTTCAAGAGCGCATGGAGAACAATGTCGATACTCTTGGAAGATCTTTCCAGCTTGAGCTTGTTGAACTTGACACAGACTTCTACCCGGTGTATCTTAGAAAGAATAAAGAGAAGTACGCCAAGTATATTAAGGAGTTAGAATGATTTATCATTTGACTTTTGAACAGTGGTTGAATTATGGAGTGAAGCATGGTTACTGCTCTGAGCAGTTCTGCGATACTCACGATGGTGCACCTATGCATGAGAGCGAAGAACAAGCATGGGAAGAAGGCAGTGATCCTTGCATGCACATGGTGCGTCTTGGTCAACCATCTGACTGGGATATTAGCGAGCCCCTGAAGCATTAAGGTGATGCAATAGACTTTTAATCTGTTGAAGAGGGGTCAGTACCCTCCAGGGGTACGAAAGTAGTCCGAACGAAGCAAACCAAGTAGCCCTTGTAGCTCAGTTGGCCAGAGCAGGCAATTTGTAATCGTCAGGTCGGCGGTTCGAATCCGTCCGGGGGCACGAAAGAGGTATTATGGCAATGTCATTAAACAAAGCAGCTTCTGTTATGCTTGAGCTGTGCAACATACCAGCTGAACCAAAACTGGTAGCAGCATTCAGTAACTATTCAGCAAATAGTATGTGGATTAAAGCTGTTCTTAGGAATGCTGCACCATCAGCAAACACTATGAACAATCCCGTGTATGAAGAAGCATTGAATGTGTTGCGTGATAATGGAATTGACATTAATATCTTTGATACTAATTAAGTAGGAGAAATATGAAAAGTATGAACAAATTCTTTATCGCAGTGCCAGTAGTTGTAATCATCATTGTGCTGGCTATAATTGGCTTTGTGCACATGGTTCATCCGCAGTGGATTGGGGAGCAGTCAGGTGTGTCTGGATATGTACGCAAGACTGTCGGCCTGATCACGGATGCACCACATGCTACTGCTGAATTGTTCTATTCAACAGTGGAAGACCTGGTAATATTGGCAGCAGGCCTTGCCTGGGGTAAGAGACTATGGCGCAAGGAACACAGACAGTTCGATAAGGAACATAACATCGAGCATTAATATTGGCCTCCGTAGCTCAATGGATAGAGCAGGCGGTTTCTACCCGTCAGGTTGGGGTTTCGAGTACCTCCGGAGGCGCAATGCAAAAGTTTATTCATCAAACAGAGTTTGACGTAGAAGACATACCATCGGGCTCAAAAATATATGGCCCTTACTTGAATTTAAAAGTATCAAACGATAATATAAAAGAAATTAAGGAGGAAATATGTCTAAAAAAAGTTTAAAAAGAAATGTAGAAGGATTAGCATTCTTTGGTAGTTTGGTGTCGCTGGGTAACAGTATGACAAGAAACCGTAAAGCTATAGAAAAGGAAGCTCAGCAACAAGCTCAGCAGCCACAGTATGTAGAGATTGAATTCGTAATGTATGAAAAAGCAGTAAGAATTATCATGAGCACGGTCGCTTCTATGATGGAAGTAATTTCTGCTAATGAAATTGATGTAGAAGAATCATTGATGAATGATGGTAAGACTATTCTAGACTTTATGGATTATCTAATAGAAAGTGCAGGATTGCAAAATGGAACTGAAGCTTAGTGTGAGCATTGGAGCAACGCTCCAAGTAAAGAATGAAAAAGGTGAGTGGGACTGGATCAAGCCAGAGGTTGGTTGTGAAGTAAAACTAATCGATGGTGAGATCAAGGCAGACGTGCTCCCAGACCAATTCGCTGCAATGTGGGACGATGTCGTAGGTCCTCAGTTCGCATCAGTGGTGCAAGAGCTTCTACACGGTCAGTCGCCTAAGGAAGAAGCTGAAGAACAGCTGGATGAAGACACCGCAAAGATGGTAGATTCAATCATGAAGGAAACATCAGAAGCAGAAGAGGATGAATACTACTAATGCAAGTTTGGGTTGTAACGACAAAAGAAAAAGGCAAAGTGGTTGGTATCTATTCTGACCCTGCCTATGCTAAGAAAAACATCGCTCACCCTGAGAACGTAAAGATTACTAGGTTCCAAGTGAACGAAACAATCTTGAAGAAAGAACCTAAATGACAGTAGTGTCTGCAGCTGTTACCAAGAAGCACGGTGTCGTTCTCGTTAGCGACTCCTCTCTTGAATCACAGACCAAAGACAATGATGGCTACAGCAAGGTATGGATTGACAACAACAATCTAGAAATGATCTTTGGCGGTGCTGGTGGTCTGCGAGAAATTCAGATCATTAAGCACCACATGGATTGGCCATACTATCCACCAGGAATGGATGTAGAAACGTTTGTGGTCAAAGACGTAGTGCCACGTATGCGTGAAGCACTTAATGATCATGGCGCCAAGATGGAATCGTATGAGACTTCATTCATCATTGCTTGGAAAGACACACTCGTCACAATCGATGAGAGCTTTTCTGTCCTTGTTCCTACTAGTCAACGTTACGCCATCGGCTCAGGCCAAAGCGAAGCATTCGGTAGTCTAGGCAATAAAGGTCCATGGACTCGTGATGATGTTATTGGAGCAGCACGCCGAGCTACTATCACAGCAATTGGTGTTGGTGGCCCATTGTGGGTAGTAGACACACGATCAATGCTACTAGAACAAGTATGAATTATTATTTGACATTTCCATCCGGAGATGCTAGCTTTTATATCACTACCAGTAAGGAGAATAAAAATGCCCAACTATATTATGCCCAAGCGCAAAGCAACCGCTACTACTCCACTCCAGGAAGTAACGGAACCTACGTATGGGGAACAAACCAAGGCTCCAACCAGAGCTGATATTCGTCGTTCAAGCGCCGACGAGCAAGGTATGATGCTCGCAGTGGAGACGCTCGGTGAGCTGAGAGACGTTCTATACACCACTGACATCAGTGAAATTGCACCAATGTCACCTGATGAGATTGATAACATGGCTACTGAGCTCATCGTAGTGCGCAAGGCCAAGGACATTATTGAAGGTCGTGAGTCTGCACTGAAGAAGTATGCAACAGATGTTATTGACCTCAAGATCTCTACAATGGGTGAGGACCCAGCTGCTAGTAGTGGTTATCTTGTTAGCCCTGAGAACGGTGTCAAGCTTTCTAAGGAAGTCTCCGGTGGCAAGCTCACCGTTGATATCGACATGCTTGAGAGCGTGCTGGAAGAGGATCAGTTCCACTCCGTTACCAACCTCATTCACAACTACCGCACCATCACTTACCCTGACGGTAAGACGGTAGAGGAGACGACTGTAACCCGTGAGCTCAACGAAGAAGCTCTCGAGAAGCAGCTCAAGCTTGGCAACATTGGCATGGAGCAGATTGTAAAGGCTACCACTCCAGGCAAGGTTCGCTCAGCCTTCTATGTCAGAAACCTCTAAGCCTAAGCGCGTCATAAAACTTAGAGACGATGAACAACTGTTCACGTCAGCTATGGCTGCTGCTTTCTTTGACATGAGTGGCCAATCGCTTAGAAAAAAAGAAAAATATTTATTCGATTCCTTCGGGCAACCTCTTGAAATACCAAGAGGCCCCGGAGGATATCGTTCATATAGTCTCAATGACATTTTAAGAATAGCTCATGCTTTACGTAGAGCTGATAAGATGACAGACAGGCAACTTAGATTAATTGTATTAAGAGTAGATGCTTTTAAAGAACCTATAAAGAAGCATAGACTACGATACCGCAAGGGTAATAATGGAAAAGAAAAACATACTAATCTTTGATGGCCTCAATGTTTTTATTAGAAGCTTCTCTGGCCTAATGCGTCAAGGTTTATCTGCTCCAGATGGTTCAGGAACCTGGGGAGTATTTGGAGCTTTCAATGTTGTATCTAGCTTAATACGTAAGTATGAACCTACCCATGTCCTTATTGCTTTTGATAAGGGTAGAAGCTCAAAGCGTCTAGCAATTGATCCAGAATATAAAGCTAACCGCAGCAAGCCTAGAGACACCTCGAAGCCAATGGACAATGCATTCTCGCTAGAGTTCAAACCACAGCTTGATCTGTTTATGCAAGTGTGCTTGCTCAATGGCATTCCCTTTATGCGCATCCAAGACGTAGAAGCAGACGATATCATTGCTACAGCAGCTCTTAGCTACGCACCAATCTTTGATAAGGTCTACATTGTCAGTGCAGACCATGACATGCATCAGTTGATTCGTAACAACATTGTTGTTATTAAACCAAGCATAAGTTACAAAGACATTGAAGAAGAAATCTATGATATGTCCACCGTCATGGATCAATGGGGCGTAGAGCCATGGAGGTTGCCAGAGATCTGGGCACTCATGGGTGACAAGGGTGACAACATCAAGGGCATCCAAGGTGTTGGTCCAAAGAAAGCTACCAAGATGATTGCTGAGCATGGCGATCTTGAAACAGTGCTTAGTCTTGATGACGAAAAGATCAAGGACAATATCGCTGTGGTGCGTAAAGCTAAGCTGCTAATCGAATTAGGCATCGATGAAGACTTGCCGTTTCCACCGCTAGGACAGTTACAATTTAACCCTACCAAGCCAGAAGACAAATACGCTAAAGACCTTATCGATTTGTACGATCAGCTCGGCTTCGCTCAGATTAAAGACCGTTGGAAGCATGGCAACCTATGGAAAGAAACGAAGCTGTTCGGTAGGGGATTGCGATGATGTGGGTCATCAATCCTGAAATAGATATGGTCTCCGTGCTAGAAGAGTACGGAAGATTTCTAGAGAATGACTACAGGATGATCATAGAACATCTTGAGATCCCCTCAACGTTCGAAGAGTATGCTGAAAGCACTGGTAGGAAGTTCATCATTGTAGGGCACAGAGAAACGCCATGGGTCCTAGTAAAGAGTGTGTTCCTATGCCTAAAACTGGCAGGACCAGAAAGTGTTGTGGTTAGGACGCCGAACATTGATGAAGTGTTCATGATCCAAAACGTTTTCGATAATTATGCCGGTGACATCAAAACGAAAGTGTTCCTTGAGTCTGCTGACAATTTAAGCTTCAGTGATGAATGGGCGCAAGAGATTGAGAACTCTACCGACATTATCGTCTTTGGCAATCAGAACACTATGGAAGCGTTCCGTGAATACGAAACAGTTGATCGCCGTGTCTGGGAGCATGGCTTTAAATTCAGCTTCGGCATTATTCGAGAAGAACACTTGGTGCCAAGCATCATCAATCAAATATGCTTTGACTTCTTTTCTTTCTATGGGGAAGGCAGCCTAGCGCCAAAGTTTTATTTTGTTGTGGGCAAGATCAGGAACAAGCATATCCGTCAATTCAATGACAACATGTCTGCGTTGTATGGTGATCTAATCCAACAGTACAGAAGCAAGCTGCAATTCTCACGCAGGAGTGAGCTCATTAGCGGTACGATCGATGCTGAACGAGCTGATAAATATATTCGTCTCGACCGTTTGAATTCGAGCACGATCTTTGATAGTCTTTATGGTGACGTAAAGTTAATACCAGTCGATGACCTCGATGACGTTGAAGACTTCATTAAGAAGTGGCATGATAATATCAGTAGCGTTGCTATAAACAACGATGATGATACAGAAATACTCTGCTTCTTAGAAGACTTAATAGTAATGCGCATCTGTGACATCGGCTACATACAATTCCCAGATTTTTTTGATCAGTATGACACGGTGGACGATTTCATCATATATACTGATGAAGACGATATGGGAGACCCATTCGAAGATGGTTTCATCTAAGTAAGAAAAGGAGAATAAAATGTCTAGTACTGACTACCTAATGTCATTCTATAGACGTAAAACATTCAAGAAAATTATTAATAACAATTCAGACGTTAACGCTCTTAGGATCGTTCTCTCTTTTGGTATGTCAATTATTTTCTTGTTAGCGTTACCAATCACTTTGTTGTTGTTGCCCTTTATCCTTGCGTGGGATTTCGCAGGCGCCATGACAGAAAAGATTAATGAAAAAGAAAATGACCAGAGTTTCTTTGGTTCCTCTAAGTGGGGTAATTTTAATGTCGACTTCGACAGCTGGGAGAAAGGCAACAATGGATAAGTTAGAAGAAAAGCAGCACAAGATCTCACAGATCGCTGACACAATGTTCGAAAGAAACATTGCTATCATTGCTAGTAGACGACAGGAAGTGCAGATCTTCAGTGATGGCTTTGTTTATGAAGGCTATCTGTGTGGCATGGATGAGCAGTGGGTGCAGCTGTACGGGCACGAAGAGAATGATAAGAACAACGCCGACATCCAGTGGCGTTTCTTGCTACTATGCAAGAGCAACATCTCAGCGCTAGGCCCCAACGGCAATGGTCTACACGACTATGATTCCGATACGCGGGAATGGATTGGTAAGAAGATCCAGATGTTCTCAGATGTTTGTGATAAGTTCTTGGCAGCGAGAGGAATCAAGAATGACAGTAGAAGAGAAAAAATTTGATGGCCCACTAGCCAATTACGATGACAATGACTACGATGAGATTGTAGAAGAACAGGTCACATCAAGTAAGCAAGTGCTTGTAGAAGATCTTGATTTAGCAAATGCAGAACCAAGACAGCTACTCTTATACTTCGCTAGTCGTTACAAAGAAGTCCATGGCTTCGAGTATGTTATCGAATGGGTAAAGGAAATAGCCATCCTTAAAAGCTTCAAAGAGCGTTATGGTGTGAATGCCGGTCCTATGATCAAGCTGCTTTTCGATAAGCACAAGGGCAAGATCAATGATATGGACTTAACGCTAACAGCTTTTACAAAAGGTAGTAAGTGGATACAAGACGCGTTGTACGTCGAGCTCCAGCAAGATAAGATTAAAGAATCAAATCGACCAAGTTCAGAAGGGTTAATGAGTACGGATGACTTCCTTAAACGATTCAATGTTTGATTGGCACAAAGACTATGTCAATCTAAAGTATGAGTTTCTAGACGATGATGAGATCGATTACCTAGAACTAAAGTACCCACAGTTTGAAGCATTCAACAAGCGTGGATGCCCAACCTGTGAGGATCACACCTGTGGTGATTGCAAGGTGCAGCTCCAGTTGTACAAGCACTACCTGCGTGCAGGCATCGGCTTGAACTACCAGAAACTCAGCTGGGAAGACTTCCATGGTGACGAAAAAGCACTCAACCTGGCCAACATCTATTTGAGCCAGCACAAGGAGTTCGTCAAGGGTGGGATGGGCCTTCTTTACAATGGCTCATGGGGCACTGGTAAGACATTACTCACCAGCCTCATCGCCAAGGAACTTGTCAAGCTTGGCTACAAGGTATACTTTGCTACGTTCACTCAGATGGTTGATGAATTCACCCGTGGCTGGGGTAGCAATGATGATAAGGCACGCTTTGAGAGCAAGGTCGTCAAGAGCGACGTGTTCTTCTTGGATGACATTGGTAAGGAGTTCCGAACCAAGAATAACCTGAGCGAAGCTACGTTTGACCACGTGCTACGTCAGCGTGCGTTGGATAACCGTCCAACCTTCATCACGACTAACATGTCAATTGAAGAGTTGAATGAAGGTTATGGTAGTGCTATATTCTCCTTGCTCAAGGAGCGTATGATTGTTCACACGATGGAAGGCATCGACTATCGTGAGTATGCAAGGGATCGTACACTTGATGAAATCAAGAACGGTACCACTCGTAAGATTATCTAATAGAAAGTAAGAAGATGGACATTGAAAAGTCATTAGTAGCGCATTTTGTCAACCTCGAAAGCTTTAATGAAATCTGGAACAAGGGCATCCGTAGCGAGCACTTCTTCGACCCAGGTGTCAGAGAGCTCTTCGATTACAGCCTCGATTACTACGTACGTAGCGAGTTTAAGCAGACGGTAGACCAGGACTTCCTGGAGACCAAGTTTGATGACTACTTCGCACGAAACGAGTGGCCACAGGAGACCTACCTCGTTGATGTATTGATTGAGGAAATGGTTGCAAAGTACCGCAAAGCAACTACCCAGAGTGTGTTGCTCAAAGCAGCCAACGCATTGGAGACTGACCCTGAAGAGGGTATCGCCATTGCTCTCAATAGTCTGTCAAAGATCCAGAGCGACACAAGCACACGTGAGCGCATCGAAATCTACGGTGAGGGTTATGACCGCCGTGTGAATGACTATATCGATGAAGTAGCCAACCCAATGAAGGACAAGAAGGGTATCTACCTAGGCTGGGACCAGCTGAATGACCACATGTATGGCATCCAGAAGGGTGAGCTTGCCGTTGTCGTAGGTATCCCCAACGTAGGTAAGTCATGGATTGGTTCAGTGATTGCTCTCGAAGCAGCACGTCGCAAGAACAAGGTGTACTTCGCATCACTCGAGCTTCGTAAGGAACTGACGTTGATGCGTCTCGACTGCCTGGCCAGTGGTGTGCCATACAGCCGTTACGAACGTGGCCAGCTGACACCTAACGAGCTTAAGCGTCTTAAGGAAGCACGTGAAGAGATCATGGAGTTCGGTGAGTACCTGCTTATCGACTCACCCAGCAAGAAGTCTGAGCGCAGTGTTATGGAACTGTACTCTAAGGCTAAGCACTGGGGTGCTGACCTCATGGTAGGTGACCAGTTGTCGTGGATTACCAGCGAGAAGAACTTCGGTTCCTCCAGTAACTACCAGTCATTGCAGATGGCAGAGGTTATCAACGACGTTGCATCAGTCAACCGAGAGATGGGTATGGCCTCCGTATGGCTGGCACAGTTCAACCGTGAAGCGACAAAGAGTAAAAAGGGTCGTGGCGGACTGGGCAACATTGGGCTAAGCTCTCAGATTGAGCAGGTCGTTGACATTGCTCTGGGTATCGGTGCTACAGCTGAGATGAAGCGCCAAGAGGCCCTGGTCATGGATGTCATGAAGTCACGTCGTAGCGACCTCAAGTCATGGATGATGGGGTTCGAGTTGCGCGACCGTACCAGTTTGAGTATAGTTAGAGAATACGAAGAAGCAGGAGAGTAAGAATGCAAACATTTGTTCCATACGCAAATTTCAGTCAGACAGCAAAGGTGCTAGATATGAAGCGAAATAATTAGATTACTCTGTAATGACGATGTAAAGTTGTAAAGTTTTTACATAAGTTATTATGAATACAATAAAACAAGAATGCTCTATCGATGAATGTTATGATATAAGCTATTGCAAAAACATGTGTCATAAACACTATGATCAAATGCGTTTGTATGGTAAAACATATACAACTTTACCAAAAATTAAATTATGTTCATTTAATGGATGCAAAAAAGATAGAATTGCTAAAGGTCTTTGCAATAGCCATTGGGCACAAATGAAAAGGCAAGGTAAATTATCACCAATTTATACACACCAAACAGCAGAAGAACGTTTTCGTTCAAAATTTATTATTGATGATGAATCAGGATGCTGGGTTTGGCAATTGCATGGTACCGGTAAGGCAGCGGTTGGCATGGGAGAAGGAGGGTATGCTAGGTTTTCATTCAACAATAAAAACTGGGCTGCTCACAGATTTTCGTATGAGTTACACAGAGGTGTTGTTTTAAATAGCGAGGATACTCTTGATCACCTTTGTAGGAATACACTCTGTGTTAATCCAGAACATTTAGAAAAAGTAACAAGAGAAGAAAACACAGAACGCAAACATCTTTATCACGCTCTTCAATCAGAGAATTTGCGTTTTAGAAAATTTATTGCTAGTATCGGATACGACCCAGAAAAAGTGCTGGGAGAAATTGAGTAAGAAAATGCAGACTTTCCTTCCATATGCAGAGTTTGATAAGGTGGCTAGTGTTTTAGACATGAAACGTTTGTCGAAGCAAAGGGTAGAAACGCTGCAGGTAATGCACGCTCTACTTGACCCGACGTATGGATGGCAGAACCACCCAGCTGTAAAGATGTGGCGTGGCTACGAATGGTACTTGTACCTGTATCAAGAAGCCATCTGCAACGAATGGACCTCACGTGGTTACAAGGACACATGTCTAGAAAAGACTAGTGAGTTAATGGCCGGTAAGCCGATTGGTGTCAACAAGCCAGAATGGCTCGGCAATGAAAGCTTCCACGAAAGCCATCGCAGCAATTTGACTCGCAAACTACCAGAATGGTATGGTGAGTTCTGGGACGTATCGCCAGAGCTTCCCTATGTATGGCCAGAGGAGATTTTAGTATGAGCTTTAATGACTTTGATAAGTTCGTAGAAGTGCACAATATCCAACCAGACGAGATGGGTGCAGCGTTCGCCGCTTGGCTGGGTGGCAAGGGCTGGGACGGCAACTTTGAGGGGGTCAAGTGACACTCGACGAGCGCCAAGCCCTACGAGAGAAGCACCAGCCCGTATTCCAGAACATCGGCAGAGCTGGTGATCTAAATTACTGCGAGGGTTGTAAAGGACCTAACGGAACACTGATCAACAAGTGGCCTTGTGATGTGATAGGAGTATTAGATGCTTAGGATGGATCACTACAATGTTAGGAAGTTTGAATACCCTGACATGACAAATCGTTATGGTATCGTCTACAGTAAGCCAGGGCGTATCCCACGTAGCGCTTCTATATATGTACGCAACCACATATGGTCATTCCGGTGGGAAAAGATTAAGAGAGCATGGGACTAATATGATTGACCCAATGAAAGACCCAAGTAAGTTGCCAGAGCAGGCATTGAACGATCTCAATCCAAAAGATCGTAAGTTGATTGAAAAGATTAAGGAACAGCCGAAATGGCCGAAGGACTATTAAAAGATATCTTCCCAGGCCTTGATGCATATGTAGTGCTTCAAGACATTATTGGTGTAAGCGATATACATGAAAGCGGCGATGAACTCATCCACCGCTGTCCATTGCCCTTTGGTAACCATCGCAATGGTGACGCCAATCCTAGTTCTTCACTTAACAAGGAAACGCTACTCTTCAACTGCTTTACTTGTGGTGGCGGATCAGTCATCTGGTTAGTCCAGCACTGCCTTGACATCCCCCGTGAAGAAGCTATCGCCAAGCTTAAGAATGAAGTTCTTGGCCTATCCATCATTCCAACCGAGGATTTCATCAAGCGTTTGGAAAGCGTTTTTGATCCTTGCCACCCAGAAAGCCTCGAAATACCTGTCTACAGTGACACCTTACTCAAGCGGTGGGAGACTACCTGTGATTATTTGACCTCCAGAGGGGTCTCAGAGGCCGTACAGCGGGCGATGCGCACAGGGGTGGAGAGTCGTTCCGAATTTTCAAAATCCTTGACAGGAGAGCATATGGTGACCCTCGATAGGGTCATTCTGCCTCACTTCATGAAGGGCCAACTTGTAGGGTGGGTAGCTCGCAAGATACAGAACATCGATGGGGTTCCCAAGTACCGAAACTCCAAAGGGTTCCCACGTGGTGCGTGGCTGTATAATTTGGACAACGCTCTTGGTAAATCAGAGGTGTACGTTGTTGAGAGCCCTATGAGCGTTCTTGTGCTGAAAAGCCGTGGCATCGACAATGTGGTAGCCACGTTTGGCGCTAAGGTTGATAAGCAGCAGCTTGCTCTGCTCCGCAATTTCTCTAAAGTGAATATCTTCATGGATGGCGATACCCCTGGTAGGAATGCTACAGACCACATTTTGGAAGAGCTGCAGCACTTCACAAAAATTGGTGTTATTATGACACCGGACGACGAAGATCCTGCTACACTTACATATATCCCCCAACCAATAAGTTCATTTGAGTACCAGTTACAACACCGCTTGACTTGCGCTAGTTAGT
>Ga0208378_1000088_pt1 | contig 35141 bp, 52 predicted proteins | sample CryBogCBE24Aug09_FD_184556 | JGI IMG/M metagenome (GOLD analysis project Ga0208378, IMG submission 184556) | Freshwater microbial communities from Crystal Bog, Wisconsin, USA - CBE24Aug09 (SPAdes) (version 2) | ecosystem: Environmental > Aquatic > Freshwater > Lake | place: Crystal Bog...
TATACACAGTCGCGTTAGATTAAAAGAACTATATCCGCAGGTAGATTGGGCCAATGATAATCCAGATCAACTTTGGTTTGTTGATTTAAAATTAGGCAACATCTGTAACTTAAAATGCCGTATCTGTGGGTCGTGGTCGTCGAGCAGTTGGGCTACAGAAGAAATGAATTACCTACCGCCAGGCGAGGATAAGAAGTCACACATTGCCTATACCTGGTTACGGCAAGGTGCTTGGCCACGCAAGACAACAACATTCTGGGATAATATGCGAGCCCTGTTGCCCAATATCAAGTACTTTGAGTTTACAGGTGGCGAGCCTTGGATGATCCAGGAACACTTTGATCTACTACAATATGCTGTGGATCAAGGACATAGTCGCAATATTGATATACATTATAATACCAATGGAACACAATCACCGGATCACGAAGAAATTTGGAAACACTTTGGGCGTGTCGACATTGCTTTTAGTATTGACAATGTAGGCGATCGTTTTGAATACGAACGCTTTGGCGCCAGCTGGACAACTGTAAACGAAACAATTGATCGTACTCACGCAATGAAAGCCTCTACTTGCCCAAATATTACTACTCAATTATGTTTTACTATTAACATACAAAATGTCTATTATTTAGATGAACTACTGGCCTGGGCGGATACTAAGAATTTTGGTAGTGTACACTTTAATATGTTACACAGTCCCGAAGTTATGAATATACAGAATATGACACCCCGAGCACAAGAGTTAGTCTTAACAAAATTAAAAAATACTCAATGGGCCAACAGCCACTATCAACAAGAAATTGATAATGTAATTAAATTTATTGAATTAGGCGCAGGCAACGAGGGAGTTGAGTTCCGTAGACGTATGAAGGAAACTGATGCATATCGTCATCAAGATTTCAGAGATACACACCCTGAAATAGCCGAGGCCATGGGTTATGCCGCAGATACAAGTAACATTTAAAGATTGCCCTACGTTAGAATTAGACATTGCCGAAACAGCGGTAGGCTATAGCTATGCCAACTTAATTAAATCTAACTACGAACAAGAGTTTCCTATATTTAGGGACAGGCCCAAATACACAGTTGAATATATGTTGGAGTTAGCAAGAGAAGCTAAACTAAAACTTGGATGGTCTTGGGAATTTGATCATTATGATGTTGGTGTAACTGCTTTACTACACAAAGACTTAGAAGAATTATTGGCCAATGGGTTTGATCGTGTACCAGCTGAATTAGATCATTTGTTACACGAGTTACACTATTGTTTACATTTAATACAGTTTGGACAAAAACAAAAAAGAGATGCTTGGTTGCAAATAGAATGGTTTAATGATGCAGGATTTGAATTACCTGGCACAGATCTTTTCCAGCACACACTAAAATTTGGCGACTTACGATTACAAAATCCCTATGTAGGGCATGGACCGTTACAAATATTTTTAGAAAAAGATTATACAAATATTTCACAAACTTGTAAATTTCATGATTTTGTACGCCCAGGCATTAATATAGTAATTGCCAATTTTGATAAACCTGTTGACGTTGACGCAATTATTTCAGCATTTAAAGATCATGCACCTGAGTTTGTTGAAGAGCATACAGAAGAAAAAATTATTAGTTATATTGGATACCCTGTGATTGGTCGTGTAGCAAATTTAGATGCATTAGTTGCGGTTGCTAATGCGCCCGTATTAAATTTAGAAAGTATTACATTCAATGGTTGATAACTTAAAGTTATACGTACTCGAAGAAGATTATAATATGATGGCCGGAGCCGACTGGCCAAGTTTTCGCGATTATTTAAATGGCGCTGTTGGCAAAAACCCAACCATACAAAAAGAATTAGATAAATTTACTGAAGAACAAATAGCATTAGGCCCTAAAAAAGTTTTTAATGTAACCTGGACTACCAAATACCGACCAACAAATTTTGACGACCCTGACCACGACTTAGTTTATAAACGACAGGCATTTAATTTGCCCAGTGTTAAAACAGGAATAAAACATCGTTGCTATGTGCCATTTACAAATGTAACAGTTGACGTAAATGGCAGAGTATTTGTCTGCCACTGTGATGGATTCGTGCCTTTCCCTGTGGGACATATTATGGATTTTCATAGTTTTGATGAAATTTTTTCAAGTCCCAAGGCTGTGGAAATTCAAGAATCTATTGCATCCGGTGAGTATAATTTTTGTGCAGTAGATCAGTGCGGTATGCGATATGCCCCAGGCAATGTAATAACACCTTTGTCCTTATACATACAAATTGATATAAGCTGTAATATTACTTGCCCAAGCTGTAGAGAACATATGGTCTTTATCAAAGATGAGCAAATTATTGATGGGTATTTTGTCTGGACCGAACGAATGAAAGAGTGGATTGCTAAATCAGATAAACCTGTACGAGTAGAATTAGCCGGCGGTGATCCTTTTGCAAGTCTTTTGTACAAGCGTGTGATTGATTCTTACGCAGAGTTATCAACAATTAATTTTAGCATTAAAACAAATGCTTTGTTAATGAAAAAGAATTCTGAAACAATTGATAAAATAAAAGACAAAACAGTCTTTAGTATTAGCATAGATGCAGCTACAAAGGAAACTTATGAAATAGTTAGACGTGGCGGAGACTGGGATCAACTGATATCTAATTTAGAATATTTTTTAACTTTGAATAAAACAGCATTAGGCAATTTTGTAATACAACGAGCCAATTATAAAGAATGCATAGACTTTGTAAAGTTCTGCCGTCAATATAAACTAATACCAAATTTTACAGCTTTACAAGATTGGGGCACATGGCACAACTTTGATGAGCAATGTGTACATATTCCAAGTTCACCTCACTACGAAGAATTTAAAGAAATTTTTAAAAACAAAATTTTTAAAACAGTCAATTTAAGTTCTATTAAGGCATGGCTATGACAAAACCCGATACCTTATGTATGGCACCCTGGACGCATACTTACCTTAGTCCACAGACTGAGCGCCGTATGTGTTGTGCAAGTAGAGAACCTGCACAAAACTTTGAACAGTATATAGACACAGCAAGTGGCACAGGTAAGTATATACCTATTACATTAGACGAACATTGGAACTCAGATCATATGCGGTCAGTACGTCGGCGCATGATGGCAGGTGAAACACTACCCGAATGTGATGTATGCAATAGTAAGTTATTAAACACCGACGTTTACCGTAGTTATTTTAACCAGCTGTTTGGGCATAAGTACTTAGATGCAATGGCAATGACAGATGTTACGGGTTTTACTACAATGAAACCTGTGTCGTGGGATTATCGCTTTAGTAATCTCTGTAACTTTAAATGCCGTATGTGTGGCGATATGTTGTCCAGCGCCTGGGAAAGTGAACAACGTCAGCATCAAATGATTGACTGGACTAATCCAAAAAACAATTGGATGAAGCCCGAAGTAAAGAAAGAAATTGAACAGTTCCAAGACACGCAAATTGAACAAGAGTTTGCCGACGCAGTAGAGGAACATCGAGTAGAAGAAGTGTACTGGGTAGGTGGCGAGCCGTTGATGTATGAACAGCATTGGCGGTATATGAAACGTATTGTTGAATTAGGAGATGGTCCAAATGTTTACGCTCGATATAACACAAATCTTAGTCGTGTTAATTATAGGGGCATTAATCTCTATCGTGACATTTTGGCTGGGCTTCGAGACTGGCAAATCTGTGCAAGCATCGATGGTACGGGCCGAATTGGAGAGTATATTCGATCAGGTCTTAATTTTGATGAATGGCTTAAGAACTTCACTGAAGGAATTACGTACAGCAAACACAGCCGCCAAGTCCGTATGGACTTCACTCTTACTACACCAGGACTCTTTGAAGTACAAAAGATACAAGAACTCGCGAAAACTCTCGGAGTAGACGTATTAGCCAAAGTAGTTTTTAGTTTTTCCCCGGATATCATTATGTCTCCGCTGGCACTACCTAAGTCGGTATTACACCCTTGGGTAGACGAAATAGTTGCCGGCTTAGAACCTGGCGCCCTGCGCGACATAATGGTCCAACTTAAAACCCGTCCCACGTTTGCTGAACAATGGCCCGACACATATCAATCAGGTCTGCAACGTGGCAAACAACGCATCTTACGACTTGAACAAATCCGAAATGATCAGTATACTATGCGTGATATACTTGCAGAAAGATCCGAAGCATTAGAATGGTATGACTCAATCAGTTAAAATAATATTAAGAAATCCACTGAATTATCGTGATCAAATTGATTATACAATCAATGTATTTGACCACGAACTTGGTGCTGACTGGACTCAAGCACTTGCGGAGTTACTGCAATCTGGGAACCTGTTAGAAAAGAATTTCTGTTTCATGGGATTTCCTAAAACAGCACGTACATTAGAATATCTATGTAACGAACTTAACCAACACGTTCAAACAATTAATAACTTTTTTACAGATTATCAAATTGAAGAAACATTTACACCAGACAATGTAGTTGGATTTGACTGGGCCGACAATGGCGTTAACCATGAGATAATGAACCGACTACACAATCACTTTGAGCGACTACAAGGTACAGTATGGGGGCTAAGTGATTGGTATAAACGTGCAGACTATGAAACCAAATATGCAATTCGTCAATTGAACAATATATGTCATGAGATGGAAAATTTAATTCTCAGTCGACGCAAATTGTCAACTGACCCATATTGGGTACGTCCAAGCCAAATTACTACTTTTTTAAATGCTCGTCGTTACGATTTAAAAGACACACATCGTCAAGGATTTTTAACCAACGGTTATGATCGTGTCTTGGGTGGTGTTTATATGCACTGGACACAAATAGGTAAGACCTTATACGAAGTATTCCGTGATGAAGGTGCACCTGAGCTAACAGAAACAGTATGCGAAGCTATTACTGAGTTACGTTATTATAGCGGAGAGTTTGATGTTGAATGGGGCAACAATATTACCCTGGGTGGCGGACATTTCTGGCACGATAAAGAGCAGTCAGCATTCCGTGAATGGTTGGTTAACAACAATCGCGATCCCGCAGATCCTAAGCTGAGTTTAGGATACTTGCCATTGGGTCAGATTGACTTAACTGGCAGTTTTGGTACAACAGATTATAAAACTATTTGGGACACACTAAGCAGTCACTTAGACATATATAGAATAGAAGTAGATGGAGTATCAGCTGAGTTTGACTACTGCTGGTCCGACGCTACATATAAGCAAATGCAAATAGACATGATGAGGCCAGGATATGATTATAGTAGCCGGGGGTGATAGTTTTGTCTATGGTAGCGAACTATCAGATTGCGATACGTTTAAAGGCGCTCGTGGTAAAAATTTTAAATATAGTCTAAAAACATTTACGGCATTGGTATCTGCAGACTACGATTATGAATGCGTAGCCTGGCCTGGCTATGGAAATGATTCTATAGCACGTAGAGTTATCGCCGAGTGTGAGTCTATATTTCCTGAACGTCCAGTGGTTATTGTAAGTTGGACATTCCCGGGCAGATATGAATTTAGATTTAATTATAGTACCAATCAGATAAACAGTCCGTGGCATACTATTACTCCCTGGACTGTAAACACTATCGATGCTATTAAAAAAGAATATGCAACCTTTGATGAAAAAACATTAACAGACCAAATAGCCGCATTAGATCGTGCTCAAAAAACTGGAGTAGCGGATTTTGCTGACACATTCTATCGTCACGTTGGCAATAATGAATACTGGGAAATATATTCTTCACTTAAAGAAATTGTTTATCTGCAAAACTATTTAAAAACAAATAATATACCATATTTGTTTACCTGTGCTGACAACAGTATATGGTACAATAATACCATTGACAGAGCCGACAACATTATACATAGCCTAACAGAACAAATACGCAGAGATCAAGAAAATTGGTTTTGGTTCCCAGCTGGAATAAATCCACAGGATACGCAAAGCCCAAGAGGTTTTTATCAGTGGGCCATAGAGAATAAATACCCAGTAGGAACAACACATCCATTAGATGAAGCACATCAGGCAGCAGCCAAATTAATACAAGGAAAATTCAATGAGTTGGTTAAGAAATCTGTATAACAGAATCAAGCTGGAAATCCAATACCGTAAAAAATTAAAAGAACTACGTAAACGAGATCCATTTATCTATAAATGAAAACAATATTGGCCATTGGTGACAGTTACACCTATGGAGCAGAATTACCCGACGCCGGCCACGAAAGAGGCAACGATGGATTTTTTGTTTACAATAATCCAAGCCAATTTGCCTGGCCACAGGTATTAGCTAATAAATTAGATTCTTCGGTTACCAATTTGGGATTACCCGGGGGAAGCAATGATAGGATCTTTAGAGTTACCATAGATACCCTAATCCAAAATACATACGATTTAGTCATATGCGCTTGGACAGATGTAGCAAGACTGGATTTGGTATTTAACGGACAAGAGCTTCCGGTAACTGCTACCAGCAGTTGGCATCACAGACAATTTAAATGGTTACCAGAATATTTTGCTCAACACTATGAAGATCGACATGCTACCCAAAGTTGGTTAGTTAAACTGTTAGCACTACAAGAATATCTTAAAGGTCGCAATCAACGGTACATTTTTGTTAATATGCAGAGTAACTGGGATTGGGCAAATGATTTAACAAAACTCGATCTTGCTCATTATTTAGATCAAGTTGATAGCCAATACTTTTTAGGTTGGAACACCGGAGAAGGAATGACTTGTTGGCAAGGTGATTGTGTTAAAGGACCCGCAGGACATCCACTGGAACTTGGACACGAACGAATAGCAGATAAAATTTATGAACATATTGGGAATCTCGGCTGGCTTTCATGACGCTGCCGCTACAGTAATCAACAATCAAGGCGATATCTTGTATGCTGGACACGCAGAGCGTTACAGCAAAATTAAGAACGATCCTGATCTACATCGAGAAATGTTTTTTGATTTAGCACGTGGTCGTCACATTGATCATATTGCTTACTATGAAACTCCTTGGAAGAAACAACTACGCCAGCTATATTCAGGACAGGGCGTAGAGTGGAACAAGTTAACTACCGGCCAGGTACTTAACAAACAGTTACAGGGATTCTTTACAGGTGTTCCTGTTACAACACATAATCATCACCTAAGCCATGCCGCAGCAGGATTTCAAACCAGCCCCTACGATCGAGCCACAGTAGTAGTTATTGACGCTATTGGTGAATTTGATACAGTAAGTATCTGGGGTGCTCACTACGACAATGGAGTTGCTCGGTATCACCGGCTATGGGGACAACGATATCCTCACAGTATCGGATTGTTTTATAGTGCTATGACCAAACGTATTGGACTTAAACCCATGGAAGATGAATATATCCTTATGGGCATGAGTGCCTACGGTAGAGATTGGAAACAAAGCGACATATTAGAAAACGACTTTGTTGAAGAATTATACGATGTAAAATTTAAACAAAATTTACATCTTGGAGTTGACAATACCTACATGAGTCACGTTAGCCAAGAAGATATTGCCATTGGTGCCCAGGCACTTGCAGAAAAATTAATTTATAATGTAATGGTTCGTGCCAAGTGTTTTGGCTGGAGCCGCAATTTGGTATACATGGGAGGGGTAGCACTTAACTGCCTTGCTAATAGAAACTTAGGAGACTATTTTGATAATATATGGATTATGCCTAATCCTGGCGATGCTGGTAGTAGCCTTGGCGCCGCCGCTTTGGTTTATGGCGGCCGTCTTAACTGGCGCGATGCTTATCTGGGCCACTGCATTCCTGGTCCTTACCCTGTTAACTCTGCCCTGGATCATTTACTTAGTGATCGCATTGTGGGTGTTGCATCTGGTGCTGCCGAGTTTGGACCGAGAGCCTTAGGCAATCGTAGTTTGTTAGCAGACCCACGTGGCAATGATATAAAGGATAAAGTAAATGAAATCAAACGCAGACAAAAGTTTCGACCCTTTGCACCGGTTATTCTGGAGGAGTATGTTGATCAGTATTTTGATCTCCCTGATGGTTGGAGTGACAGTAGGTATATGCAAATCGTCGGTTATTGTAGGAATCCTGAGTTATTTCCTGCTATTACCCATGTTGATGGTACCAGTAGGATACAGACTGTACCAGCTGATGGATCAGGAATCAGAGAATTATTAGAAAAGTGGTATGTAATGACTGGCTGTCCAATGTTATTGAACACCTCATTAAACATTCGTGGAGAGCCAATGGTTAACGATCGTGCAGATGCCGATCGCTTTGAAAAATTATATAATGTAAAGGTGGTATCATGACACAACGTATTTTAATTATGGGTTTACCTGGTGCAGGCAAAACAACATTAGCAGCAGCTCTTAAACGCTATTTAGAAGAACACGGGGATATTAGCTATGGCCGAGCATTAAATGAATTCATCGATCCCAAGGTCTTAGTAAACTGGTTCAACGCCGATGATATTCGTCGCAAATATAACGACTGGGACTTCTCCAATGACGGTCGTATTCGTCAAAGTCTACGTATGTTTCAGTTTAGTATGGAAGCCGGTGGGGACTATGTTATCTGTGACTTTGTTGCTCCTTTAGTTGAAATGCGTAATAACTTCAAAGCCGACTGGACTATTTGGGTAGACACTATTCGCGAAGGACGTTATGCTGATACTAATGCCGCATTTGTTGAACCCGAAGTTTACGATTTCCGTGTCACAGAACAGGCAGCAGAAAAATGGGCAGAGTTTATTGGACAACACATAATTGACCGTCGCCGCCGCCCCGTATTCGACTGGCGGAAAGAAACTGTGCAGATGTTGGGACGTTGGCAACCATGGCATGATGGACACCGCGCACTATTTGAACGACTAATACAGCGTACAGGACAGGTAGTTATACAAATACGCGACTGTCAAGGCTGGCAAGGTAGTAATCCATTTGAAATAGAAAAGGTTAAATCATTTATTCGTCGCGATTTAGATCCTATCTATCAGGGTCAGTATGAAATACAAGTAGTGCCTAACATTGTACATATTGGTTGGGGCCGTGGCGTAGGATATACAAGCGGAGAAGAAACATTTGATGACTCTGTAACCGACATCTCGGCTACAAAGATTCGTAAGGAACTGGGGCTTGGCTAAAAGGATTTGGAAAACGTTGTCTTGGAGATTTATAGGATCCGGGTCAACGTTTTTAATCAGTTATGTTGTAACAGGGCAGGCATTTGTTGCCACCAGTATAGCAGTAGCCCAAATTATTGCCAATACCGTTTTATATTATATGCACGAAACTGCGTGGGACAAATTTTCACGTAGCTCAGACCAACATTGATCTAAAAAGCCGTTACTGTAAAATCTACGATAATTATGATCTAAGGTAGATTGCATTTCTTTTAATAAGTCTTCAAGATCACGTAAGTCGTAACCACAAATTTTTTGAATTAGATTTGTAACAGCAGTCATACGTTCTACAGGATCTTCGATAGTGTCGTAACTTTCGTCCCACCAATAGTCAAATGTTTTAAATCCATAGCTACGTAGATATTTTAAACTACCAGCAGGGCCAACAACAATAAAAGGCATACGACTTACGATAGGTTTAAACACTTTTTCTGTTAGATGATCTTTGCGATCCCAGTAGCAAGTTTCGGTAACAACATAGACAAAACTTTCCTGTGTTTCGGGAATAGCATTTAATGTAAAACTTTGATTGGGAATCGATTGATCTTTAAAGTCTATGCGAAGTTCGGGCAGTTGTTCTACAGTAGAGATTGTATCTTTGATTAGCGTTGCGTCCAATTGACTTGATTCTAAATGCTCAACATAATCGCCACCATCGGGACAAATTTTACTGTAGCTAACATGTCCGTAGTCTAATAAGTTACGTTTGGCTAATTCACTGACCAACAATGTACGGTAGACCCTATGTCCTCCGGTCAGTCGATTAAAACAAATATACTTTTTAGATAGTATTCGTTTACCGGGATCTATCATCAATGGATGATATCGATAGCCGCGAAACCAATCTGCTGCTGCAAATGCGTGATGGAAGTAATAAGCAGTTGGCCAATTGTAACGTTGTTTTATCGTATCCAAGGGCTCGCTATTTTGTTCGGTGGTGACTAATACAAATGGTGCCTGAAATTTTTCTTGAACATAATCAAGTAATCTATGATTATATTCTCCGTAGATGGGCTCTTGGTCATAAAATATAAACATAGGGCTATTTTTAACATAACCAGAAATGTGTCCATAGTAGTCAGTTATGGTTTCTATATTTTCTGGTTGAGTTGCTCCAAAAGGTCGTAGGTAAAGTAGCCTGCGATATGTTACAATAGGTTGAAGTGCCAGAAATATATTTTCGTAGTGACTGTGAATATTATACATGTTTGATGTTTTTTATTGGGGACCAAAGCCCAACTTATTCGAATTTGAAAAACCTGCTCAGGATTTAGCAGATGCCGCACGGCAGAGCAAAACCAAGTTCTGCTGGTATATTTATGGGGGCAACGATTACACAGACTTTAGTTTCGACTTTATACCAGTGCCATGGGAAGAACAGTATATACATGTTTGGCCCGACCAGTGGCAAGACAATGGCAGAGTTTATTTGATTAACATTGATACGGTAGATCAAAAGCAATGGCATTATCGCAAGGATCAACGGGTACACACCGTTAATCAAGCTGACATATACTATGTTGATCATCAAAACGGTACAATAGCACGTCATCAATTTGATGTGTTAAAAGAACACAATCCCAATATCCATAGAACACGTTTTATGGACAACTACTTAGACACATTCCGCCGAATCATAAACACAGCTAAAACAGAATATGTTTGGATCATTAATAGTGTTTGTGATTATACTACATTTGATTTCAATTGGCACCCAAGCCAATGGCAAGAAGAAATGATTCATTGCTTTCCCAGCGATAGTCAACGACGCGGAGATACATTTTACATTCACGTAGAATCGTTTAGCCAACAAATGATTGATTTGGAATTACTGGATTGGTTTAATGTTATCAACTATTCAGAAGATCAAAGAGTATTCCGATTTGAAACGCCCAGAAAAATATTCGACACAGATGATTTAGTAACCGAAATTCGCAACTATAAATTTGAAACTCCGTATGTACTATTTACTAACCAACCGGGCGTGAGTCTTTTGGCTACACCTTGTTTATGGTCACGAAAAGACCGCACGGTACAGCGTTTTACACGCTCGGGTGCTACTGTGTTAGTACCCCGAGATATTAAGGCTGATTTGAAGACGCAAATCTACGATTATCCACACCTTGAGGTGCCTGAAACGCAGATTAACGAGTATTATCGCGACAAGAATTTTCCAGGGCTGGACATAGTATACATATCTAACGGTGAACCAGACGAAGAACGATGGTATCGGCATTTATGCTATCAAAGCAATACTACCAATATAGAATGGGTACGTGGAGTCAATGGGCGAACAGCCGCTTATCAAGAAGCTGCACGTCGTAGTACTACACCTTGGTTCTTTGCGGTGTTTGCTAAATTAGAAGTTTTGGGTAGCGACTTTCCTTGGAACGAATGGCAACCAGACTATTTCCAAGAACCAAAACACTATATCTTTAATAGCCGTAATCCGCTAAATAACTTAGAGTACGGTCACCAAGGCATTATTGCTTATAACAAAAGATTAGTACTTGAAAATAATACTCCCGGCATTGACTTTACACTTTCGCAACCACACGAGTCAGTTCCTATATTGTCGGGAACAGCGCACTTCAACCAAAATCCTTGGATGACTTGGCGCACAGCATTTCGAGAAGTGGTAAAATTAAAACATTTTATGGCCGAACAGCCAACAATAGAAACAGAACATAGACTTACAACATGGTGTACAGTGGCCAATGGTGAGTTTGCTGATTACTGTTTAAAGGGAGCCAACGATGCTGTTGAGTACTATGCAGAAGTCGCTGGCAATTATGAACAATTAAAACTAAGTTTTGAATGGGCTTGGTTAAAAGAAAGATTTAATAAATGCAACCAATAAAATCAATTATAGTAGTAGGCGGTGGCACAGCCGGATGGATGAGTGCTTGTTATATGGTCAAACAAGGTTTTGATGTAACATTGGTAGAAAGTCCTAACATACCTACCATCGGAGTAGGCGAAAGTTGCCTGCCCGGGTTAGGTATCTTTTGCGACGCATTAGGACTCAAAGAGGAAGAGTGGATGCCGGAAGCTAATGCTCGCTATAAAATAGGCATCTTCCATCATAACTGGCTACGCAAAGAAGACACTCTATGGAAGCATTGGTTCTGTTATGATCGCAACGATTGCAACGGACAATACTACTTAGAGTCCGGAATACTACCTCCGGTCAAAGAAGGCAAATATGCTTTTCATATTGATGCTCTTGCTTTTGGTCAAATGCTTAAACGTCGTGTAGCAGATCCTGCTGGAGTTAAACACGTGCAGGCACACATCTTAGATATACAGCAACACGAAAATGGCTATGTAAAAGGCCTGTTATTAGATAACGGTACTACACTATCTGCAGACTTTTACATTGATTGTTCGGGTCCTGCACGTTTGTTTAGTAAGAAAGTTGGCATCGAGTTCAGCAAGTACGGTGACATACTTAATGATCGTGCTGTAGTTTGCCCACAACCATTAGAGCCCGGCGAGCAACCTAAGTATACAATCACCTATGCTGGAACAGCTGGCTGGATCTGGGACACAGGATTAGCACATCGTCGTGGTTGCGGATATACTTACAGTAGTCAGTTTATCACAGACGAACAAGCACGGGCCGAGTACTTAACATACTTCCCCAAAACAGATCAGAGCAAGATGCGTATTATTAACTATGACAGCACTTATTCGCATAATCCATTGGAAAAGAATGTATTGGCTGTGGGATTAGCATCAGGCTTTATGGAACCTCTGGAAGCAACCAGTATCTATTTGGTACAGTATTATTTAGAAACCTTTGCTAAGTTTGTTAACACAGGACGTAACCCAAAAGTCTACAACAAGGCAACACTTATTCTAACCAAACAGTTATACGACTTTGTCTTGACTAACTATACACTAACACAACGCGATGATACAGAACACTGGCGCTATTTTAAAGATTTAGAATCACGTTTGAATACTCGGGATTTGGTATTAGAATGGGCCGCACATGATGATGTGGGCGAGTGGGCTGTTACCAGAATGTTCTCACCATTTAACTGGTGGAGCAAGGCAACGCATTTTGAATTATACGATCAACGTAAATAATTTTCAATTACTTCTATAACCCGAGTAACTTCGCTGTCAGTTAGCTCGGGATAGATAGGCAAGCTCAAGCACTCGCGACTAAATGCTGTTGATTCTCTAAATAGCTCGCGAGCATAATCAATAAAATCATAGCCCACTGGCAATTCAAATAAAGGACGATCATAATGGAATTTACTTTCGATTCCATTGGCCGCTAAGGCTTCTTTCAATCCGTGACGTTCGCTGGTTCTGATTACAAACTTAGACCAGGCACTTTCAACGTCTTCTCTGGGTAGCACTACATCAACATACTCACTTAATTCGACAGTATAGTAGTTGGCAATTTTACGTCTACGTTCTTGCCACCGATCAAAGTGTTCTAACTTGATCAACATGGCAGCACAATCAGCTTCCGACATTTTACTATTAGTTCCAAATGCCTGATGATGCATCTTCTTACCGTTATCGCGTAGGTCCATTAGGTCTTCATAGATAGCAAAACTATCTGTAAGTACCATACCACCCGAGCCATAGTTGTTTAAGTTCTTAGTAGGATCAAAACTCAGCACACTAACATCACCTAAACTACCCGAAGGATGTCCTTGGTAAGTGGCTCCAAAACTTTGAGCAGCGTCTTCGATAACAAATATATCATCACTAAAGAATTCTGTTTGTAGTCTTAGTTTATTATAATCAACACAATGCCCAAATAGATTAGCATACATAACAGCATTAACACCTGCTCCAGTTAAGGCCATATCCATAGTTTCTAAATCTATTAGGGCCGCTGGATCTGTGTCACAAAACACAGGAGTATGGCCAGCATACAATACTGAGTTAAGTGTAGCGGCAAAACTTAGAGTGGGAATTAATATACGAGAGTCAGCTGGTATACAAGTTTGTTGAGCAAAGATCAGACCTTGCGTACAACTACCAACTGCCACAGCAAATTTACGATTACATCGACGTGCTATTTCTTCTTCAAATGCCCGAGTAGCTGGTCCATCTAATACCTGTCCCGTGAGGTATACTTCGTCAATAGCACCCATGAGTTCTTCACGGAGTTCTTTGTATTGACGTTCTACACCGAAGAAGGGAATTTTAATTTTGCTTGCCAATATGGACTTTCTGTAAACCACTGGTGATAACGTACAAAACCTTCTTCTACATCAACTTCAGGTGCAAAACCAAAGTCACGCCGTGCCGCATCGATGTTTAAGGCGCCACGCGAAGGAAAGTCTGCATCTTTATCACGACATTCAATTGAACCACGTCCTGCAATTTTAACAGCAAGTTCTGCGGCCTGTAGTAAACTGGTACTGTGGCTTTTGGTAATGTTATATGTATTATTAACAGCCGCATCGCTTAGTGTAGCTTGTACAATACCACGTGCAGCATCTTCTACATAGGTAAAATCTAACGTTTCACCTGCTCCGTTGACCTTAAGTGTTTGACCTCTGAGAGCACTAAGCATAAATTTACTAACCACACGATCTTCAACATCATACTCTCCGTACACAGCAGAGGGACGGATAATAATATGATCAAAGCATTTACGACGAGTATAGTCTTTAACAAGGTGTTCTCCCATTAACTTCATAATGCCGTATTGTCCTTGCGGACGGCAATTATAGTCTTCTGTAACTTGATCGTCAAAGTCGCCATAGACCATACTACTACTTATATAAACAAACTTGGGAATATTGTATCGTTTGGTCATTTCTAATAAATTAACCAATCCAGTTCCCATTACCTCGGCGCCCCAGACAGGATTGCCACTGACTACTTTTTGTCTTGGAAAACTTGCTAAGTGTATTACAGCATCTGCGTTGAGAGAAAAACTTAAAAAGAATTCTTCAACTCGTTTAATTTCTCTTAGATCCACATGATGTGTATTTGCTCGCATACGATCTCTGCGAGCCCGATACAGGTATTCTAATTCATCTGGTGGAATAAATCCGTAGTTGGTCACGCTATCTAAAATAAAGCACTCGTGTCCCTGTGCTTCTAACTGACGTACTACATTATGGCCAATAAAGCCGGCCCCGCCCGTTACTAAAAACTTCATAATACTCCTAAACAGCCATTTCGGCTTTGATTGCTTCGTGTGATTGATATCCTATTAACTTAATATCTGCCATGGTGAATCGCGCGATGTCAACAACATCGGGGTTAAGCCAAAGAGTTGGTGCAGGCAAGGGTTCACGCTCTAACTGTTCTTTTACCTGTTCAACATGATTAAGGTATATGTGTGCATCGCCGAGGACGTGAACGAACTCACCGGGTGTTAGCCCGCACACTTGAGCTATCATCGCCGTTAGTAGGGAGTAGCTTGCGATATTAAAGGGTACACCTAAAAACATGTCACAACTTCTTTGATACATTTGGCAACTTAACCGACGATCTTTGCTGACATAGAACTGTGCAAAAGTATGGCATGGAGGCAAAGCCATCTGATCTAATTCTCCAGGGTTCCAAGCAGATATAATATGTCTTCGACCATACGGATCCTTCTTGATGCCGTTAATTAAACTCGATAGTTGATCTGTTTCTCTGATAGTAATCCCACCTTCAACACTGAAAGTATGACCAAAATCATTTGAGAAGCTACCGCCTTTTATTACTTCTGGGCTACGCCAATGACGCCACTGTACTCCGTAGACACGACCTAAGTCGCCCTCAAATTTAGCCCGGGGCTTCCAATAAGGAGCCTGTGCATTTGGTGTCCAAATAGTCACAGTACCTTCGCGTGTACCGTGGGTAATCTCAGCAAGACGACGTTCGTCACCTGAGCCTTCGATCATCCATAGGAGCTCGCCTACGCAAGCTCGCCATGCTAATTTTTTAGTAGTTACTGCTGGAAATGTTTCGCTAAGATCGTAGCGTTGTTGCATACCAAACAGGCTAATAGTACCTACGCCTGTTCGGTCGTCACGTTGTTCACCTTGATTAAGAACTTGGCGTAATGCGTTTAAATATTGGTTCATATTTTATAAATGTTGATTTGCGGTCATTTGATACAAGAGCTCTAACTGGAGTAAACCCAGTTAATAAACTTTTTAAATCTATCTTAGTATCTATTTTATATGAACCTTTGAAGTGTGTCAAATGAATTTGATCAAATAAATCAGAACATGCTTCAATTAATTGTGGTCCACCTACGACCCAAATGATTTGATCAGGATGTTGTTGCTCAAGTGCCAATACCTTTTCAACAATGTCACCATTAATTTGTCCGGCAAATTTTACTGGTTTCTTGCTGGCAACATATACTGTTCTACCATTTAATGGCTTAGGCATTTTAGGGTCAGCCCAACTACGACTACCCATAACAACCACATGCCCTGTGGTAAGTTTTTGAAAGTAGGCCAAGTCTTCGGCGTTATGGGGCCAAGGTAATGTTCCTTGAAAGCCCATACCGCCGTAGTAGTCTACGGCGAATATAGCATTAATCATAGATCTTTAAGTAATGAATCTGTAAAAGGTTGTACTGCTTTAGCGACGTGATCGACGCTGATAAAGAAATCCACGTTTTTAATAACGCGATCTAATTTGTGTAGCTTTTCGTTTATATCTGCTTCAAGATCCTCGGGTGCTACGCCTTCGGATAATAACTGTTGTACGTCTATATCAACTTCTGTGCCATCAATTAAATTAACTGTAAGTCCACGGAGAACAGATACAGGTGCTTCGGCTTTGTCGACCTCTGCAAGTATCTGTTTCCATTTAGCACGTTCGGAGATAGTTAATTTAAGCCGCTTGCTTTTTCTTGGCTGTTGTTTTTTTGGTTGTTGTGCCATTTGTTGTTGTCTTAAATGATGATGCTTCTTGTTCTAACTTCTCAGCTTCGGCCAATAACTGTTTGGCTTCTAATTTCATCTTAGCAGCTTGTGCGATGCGTTGGCTTGCTATTTGATCATCAGTTAATACATCACCAACTGTGGCATTACCAGAAACTTCTACTGGTTGTGTACGGCTTGAAGGGCTTACACCTACTTCTCTACCTTCTTTCTTACCAGTCATTCCAGCACCTTTGTCTAAATCAGCTAAACGTTTGATAGCTTCTTCACCAGTAGCCATTTCGTTTAGAATCTTGTTCAATTCGTCGAGACGAACAGTACTCTTAGCGTTAGGTGTAACAACAACTTGATTGGTTGGAACTTTTTTCAAGTAGCCAGACTTATGACATACTTCTAAGCAGTTACGTCCATCGGACATAGTATGGCGGAATAATGCATCAGCCAACTCTGCAGAGTTTTGTCCTACAGCACTTTCTAATACAGCCATAACTTCGTTGTGTACCAATGATGGTAACATGTCGCTATACAATACCAAACACATGTGCTCGTCGCCTGGAATCTGACGGTATGCCAATACGATCTTTTTATCGGCATGGCGGCCGACGTGTTTTAATACTTGTGCCATTTTATTCTCCTTGTGGCGCATCAGCGGCCGGAGTTTCCTCTGGTGCTGGTGCTTGTGCTGGTGTCAATACACCTTGTGCTTGCAAAAATGTAAATAGTTTATCATGCAAGGCTCCAACAGCAGACATCTCGTCGGCTTTAATTGCACCGCGTTGAGCTACTACTTGGATAGTTTGTAGAGCAAGCATAAGATCAGCAAGGCTTAAACTTGGGCCCTGTGGTTGTGCTTCTTGCTCTGTGGGTTGTTGTAATTCGTCAGACATGTGTTTCTCCGTTTAAAAATTAACTATAGTTATTTACGACCTACAGTTAGAACGGAAAAATTTTCTTACCAATCTTCTCGCTTGTTAATAGTATCTAAAATTAGGCTAAAAAAGCTGGCTTCTCCGGGTATTTCGAATGCAGCTATTTTTTGGATGTATATAGGGGTGTTTTTATCATCGCCACCGGCATATTCGTCGCCTACATAAAATCTACCCATTAGATTTTCCCAGATCCAATCGGTTATTACTTTATCGCTGACATGGCCATCGAAGCGTATAGGGGTAAAGTGCGGAGGACAATGTTCCATTCTCCGCAGGCCAAAAACCGCTAAGGGATTGACTTCATTTAGCTTTAGCATGTTTTTCTTTGAGTTCTTTTTTAGTTTCTTCTGAAACTTCGCCCTCAAGAATAGTCAGTTTAAAGTCTTCGGCAGTAGGTTGTTCGATAACGATTTTCTTTAGCAAACATTCATCTGCTGTAGCTTTAAATGATTCTACCACGTCAAACTGTCTTGTGATCATTGCAATTTCGCAGGCTCTGGCCAAGTCCTCGAGACGCATTTCTAATTCCATAATACGTTCAACTGCGGCATCTAAATCTTCGGGTTTGTTGATTAATTTAGCCTCGGGTACCGGGGGTAAATCCTTTTCGTCAACTGCTGTGGTAGTCATATTATGCTCGTTTATTAAGATGATAGTTAAGTGTAATTAGTACAATATCAAATACAACGCCGGGCCAATTACCGTGGCTAAATTCATGTACGGCATCTAAGGCCAACCAACCAATAATAAACCAAGTAATTTCTGTATAATAACGACGATACCAATTTATAAATCCATTCATTTTGTTTCCTTAACAATTTGTTTGTATCCGGCCCAACTTGGGTGAATACCATCTGGTTGTAAACTCTTAATAGGCAAAACAACATCACCATATTCGCCCGCTACTTTGCGTACAATCTCTTGAATGTCGGGTTTAATAGCAGGTAATATCCAGTATACACGATCTGCCTTTGTTAGTCGACGAATTGTTTGCAATTCTTCTTCGGTCTTTACGTACTTGTGATCATTAGTACCTAAACTAATGATAACAGTCTTGGCCTGGTATGGCGCTTTATCAATATTCTTGTTAACCCATTGGTAACTGTTAATACCACCCTTGGCGATTACAGCACACTCACGATCGAACATCTGCGTTCCTACAGCGATACTATCGCCCATAATTAAACATTCTAACACTTTAACGTCTCCCATATTAATGTTGGATCATTCTTTGGTACTGCGGCCACACATTCAATATAACCTTTGTCAAATGCCTGTGCAATAATATCAGCATAGGCCTTTGGGCAAGTGGGATTGATTAAAATACCCGCACGGTTAGCTATAGTAAAATCACCTTGCAGTTGAAAACCGGGATCGCCTTGTTGTAGGGTAACCCAAGGACTTGAGCTCACAGTAAATGTCATTCTTCACCTATTAGTTTAAGAATATGAATAATCAAAACGCATAGCACAAAAGCAATAGCTATTATACAAAGTGCTTCAGCGATCCAATTTTCAATCATTTCTTGGCCTCTTCCTCATAGTGTGCCCAGATACCCCACGGTGGCTCACAGTTAGGATTACCTTTGATAATCCATACAGTATCACAGTAGTTCTCTTCGCCCCACTCACCAAACGGCATACCGTCAGTAAACATGATAAACTTCTTAGGCTCAATGCCATTCTCTTTCATGAATTCCCAGTTAGCCATAAAGTCTGTACCGCCGCCACCTTGTGGTTGGTATTCGGCAATGTCACGCAAGTTATCTGAGTTAAAATCTTCTGGATTGTAAACTTCAGTGTCAAACGACCAAACTTTGATATTGTATTCTTCGTAGGCTTCCATGATACCACGGATTTCGCTTAAGAAGCATTTGATATCATCACCACCAATACTGCCCGATGTATCAATAGCAATACATACATCAATCTGTTCGCCTGGCTTGGCAGCAGGTAGTATAGCATCCATATGCCAAGATTTACGGCCGGGACGAGCAAAGGTATAGTCGTTTTTAATGGTACTTTGGATTTGTTGCTCCAACAGTTCCTTCCAACCAATCTGTGGCTCTGTTAAATCTTTAATAAGACGTTTAACACCACTTGGCAAGTTACCTGCACCTGCGGCCTGTGCGGCTTGCAGTACAGCTTCTTTGATCTCATCACGGATAGCTTTCTTCTCAGCGTCGCTGAGTTTGGGCTTTTTACCGCCGTTACCTTCTTCATCGCCGTCACCATCTAAATGCTCATCTAACAGCATCTTAGCGAGATCGTCCATGTTAATTTTGTTGGCATTTTTCATTAAGTCGTCGTAGACTTCTTCTGCTGACATGCCTCTGTACTTAGAATCGTACAATACACCACATACTGTGATCTTTTCGCCAATCCGTTGCTCAATTAAATCCGCATTAACGCAGAAGTCGTCGGCAATGTTCCAAATCTTAGGATCACGTTCATTACGTCGACCCATATGGTCATAAACCGCATGAAGAACTTCGTGCCCTACAAGAAACTCTACCTGCTTCAAGGGCATGTTATTAACGAACTCGGAATTATAATAAAAACGACGTCCGTCTGTTGCGGCAGTAGGACACCAATCATCGGCATTGACCAAATTCATACGTGTAGCAAGGTTACCAAAAAATGGTGCTTTAAGTAGCAAACCAATACGTGCTGTGATCAGTTTTTCACGAGCCGCGGTATCTACTTTAGGGTCTGTCTTTGGGCGTTCTTTAGTTAATTCTGCTGTAGTCATAGTCACGGATTCCTTATTCATACTTATATTATAACACTTCTTGAATTACTGGTCTGTCGCTTTTTTACAACACTTGTCACAGTATAAAATTGGGGGACTTACGGGAAAGGAACCTGCCCCCGTCCGTGACTAAGCGGATTACTTACCAGACGCCGCGATAATGTACTTACCGAAACGTGTATGGAACTCGTCAAACGATTTCATCTTACCAGGTACCATTGGTAGATTATAAGTGGTTAACGCTACACGAGCACCCATAACAACCAACTCTGTGGAAAAATTCTCCATCATAAACTTGAGAAAATTATCCGCCTGGTCATGCCATTGTTGGAGTTTATCTTTGCCCAACTTGGCAAATTGTTCCTGTAATTCGTAGCACATGGCAACAGTCAACGAGTACATAGCTGATACTTCTTTGACCTTGAGATCTTTAACCTTGCCTTGCAAAATGTCTGCTGGGTTAGGCATCTGTCCAGCAACCTTACGGTGTGCCATAAACTTAACAGCCAAACCTTCACCTACTGTACCTGCGATCAAGTCAGTCAACTCTGCGTCTGTAGCATCTTCATCTTCCAAGAACTGTGACACGAATGTCCAAGAGCGTGGAGTAGCGAATGCACGGCTTGCGGATTTAGGATCAAAGTCCATTAAGTCTTGTTTGGCAAAACCAATGTAACCTACCACGTCCTTATGGATGTTATTATTAACTGCCCATGAAAACCATGAGTCAAAGTCCTTACGCATTTCCAAGTGAACGAAACGGTTAGCAAGTGGAGTAGGCATACGATATGTAACACCTTTGTCTGACTCACGATTACCTGCGGCTACGATTACCACATTGTCTGGCAATTTGTATTTGCCTACACGACGATTCAAAATCAGCTGATAACCAGCGGCCTGTACAGCTGGAGCCGCAGAGTTCATTTCATCCAAGAATAAAACTACCACTGGATACTGACTGGCAAGCTCTTCATCTGGCAAGTCGATTGGGGGAGCCCAATCCATAACTTCTTTGTTCTTATTAAAGAACGGAATACCGCGAATATCTGTCGGCTCCATTTGACCTAAACGCAAGTCAATCATATGGCCGCCAAGTTCTTCAGTTAAACTTGCAACGATTTCGCTCTTACCAATTCCGGGAGGACCCCATAGGAATACTGGACGTTTATTTTTGAAACAACGTAAGATACGGCTACGGGCTTCTGTAGGGCTAACACTACGATTCTCAGTCACGGACATTTACTTCTCCTTTTCTTAATTGATACACATATTATAGCAAATCTTGAATTACAGGTCTGTCGCTTTTAAGCAACAGCCTTGATTTCTAATACCTTTGCTGGGTAAGCAATATGACCATCGAACTTGAGTTGGCTCTGCTCAAACTCTGTCATAAAGTCATCGGCCACTACACCATACCCAACAATGTACTGACGGCTACCTACATCATTCCACTCAACTTCTGGGCGGAAGTAATTGACCAGCTCGGCAATGGCTTCGTCACTACGACCAGCTGAGCCCAATGGGTAGAAGAAATCCTCACCGCCTTTGAACTTCCAATGCTGAGGGCATTCACCTTCTCCGTCCCAATCATGGGCACCATAGTTTTCCATGTACTGACAAGTGATATGTAATTTCATTGCCGCTCCTGTTTAATTACTATACTATTATTATAACAAACCTTGAATTTTGGGTCAACCAAATTAGTTTGCTTCGTATGCTGGACGCAATACATTTTCCATCCACCATTGACGATGTGCAGCGGCCTGTTTAGGGCTCATTGTAATGTCAGCTTCTTTAGGCTCTGGCTTTGATTTTTTAATTTTAAGATTAGATGTCTTTACTGTGGTAAACAGTTTTTTTTGCACCGGTTTCTTAGCAGGACGAGCAAAAGGATTTTCGTCCTTGATCAAACTGGTAAGCAGGCCTGTAGCCTCAGGTGTATTATGATTAGGATATGAAATGGCTAAGTTAGTGAGTACATACTTAGCGGCATCATTCTTAGTCATTGGCGTAGGCAAGATTGCCATTGAAATGTCTGTATCACCAAGTTTAGCCAACTGTTGGGCACGGCTAATTTCGTTAGCAGTACGGAATTTTAAAACACCATTCATACGGCTAAAACCTGCAAATTGAACTGTCGTCATTGCTACTCCTTATTAGTTACTATACAAGTATTATAGCAAATAATGAATTTTGGGTCAACCGAAATCTGCACTCTTTTTGTGCTTGGGCTGGCGTTTATAGCGGGTTTTGAGCTCCACTTTTTTAGCCTTAAAGGGACTGTTGCTCAAAAACAACACCTTATGAGCACGAGTTTTTTGTGGGATTTTTACAACGATTTTATCCATCATACTGTAATTATACAATAAGATGAATTATGGGTCAACAGCGGGTTAATTGCTTGGCCAGGTTTTTTTGCTTGTTGATATTACCGGGTGTACCAGTTCCGCTTTCTTGATGTGAAAAAATACCGTAGAGTTGAACTACAGTAGGGTTTTTTCCTTCTATGGTATAGAATACGCTGAGATCTCTTGTTAGGTGTGCGTGACGTAATTTTGGAACAGCACGAGCCAAAGGGCCAGCATTGATAAAAGGTGTATCACTACTACCAAATTGTTGCCCTGGGTTTGCAGTTTTGGCCTGTGTAAATTCTTTAAATTTATCCGACAGTCCGGGATAGTTTTTAGTCTTTTCTGCAAAGGTACGATTAAACAAATCACAGGCTTGAAATTTTATACTGGTAGATACAGTAGCCTCGGTTAAGGTTTCTGTCCAGGGCCCTTGATGTGCCTGTAGAATAAGAGATTCAAATATATCAGTAAACTTCATACTACTATTTAGTAGTACCAATATACTCGTGGCTGTAGCAAAGTCGTCCTGCATCACGTGCGGTAGTGGTTCCACCATAGCCGGGCATTTTACGAGTAGTTCCATCTTTGTTCAAGTAACTGCCCAGGCGTGATTTTAAGTTAGTACTGGTAGGACGCCATAAGGGAGAATTCTGCCGATGTTCGCCAAAACTTGGATGGGCAGTTTTGCTAAAATATCTTAGCCCCCGGCTAACATATATTTCAGCAATGGCATCGCTAAATTTAGTACCTATGCCCATTCCTTGAAATTCAGGAAGAACTACAGTACGATGACCACGCCAGTAACTGTGAATATCTCTGTTAGTTGAATGTATCGCGGCATGAAACGCCACTGGTTTGTCACCTATTAGGCCTACATAGTAATGAGCTGATTTACTTATAGCAGTATCTAAATAGTGATACTTACCGAAATATCGCCAATAGTCCTGACTTGTGCTTCGGATGGTGAGTGTAAGTTCTGGTCTTGTCCCCAGTCGAAGAAGTGACCTCCGATTATCTAATACCTGTAGGTCGGTATCGTACACCCAGTCTGGATCTAACCAGTCTATAATATCTCTGTGACAACTTGCAATGTATAGCGGCTGACCTGTGTTGGCACGATCATAATATTTTCGCATACTTAAAGCAAGACTTTTAGCAGTATCGCGATCCACTACTGATGTAAATTCATCTATTATATTGATACCTTCATCTAAGGCTTTGGCCATTTCAAAGCGATGAAACTCACCATTGCTTAATGTTGCAGGTGAGCGGAACCATGCAGGAATAGTACGCAAGCCACATGCCAGTAACAGTTCTTCACCACGTTCAGGCGAACTAAAGTTATCAATAACGGTTACATCCTTATTAATTGTATCAACGAGATTTTTATCAACGGAATCCACTGTACGCAATATTGTACTCTTGCCTGATCCCGATGTACCTACGATTAACACGATCCCTTCGGTAGGCAGGTTGGGAATCGTAACGTTGGGCTCTTTATAGTCCTTGATATCGTACTTCTTTTTAATTTCGTCTAAGTAACTCATTTAATTGAATCTGCCATTGTTTTAAAAATTGCTTTAAGCTCTTCTGTAGTTTTACAATACTTTGTCTGCCACTCTTTATAAAGTTCTGGCTCGGTAGTAGCATTAAAGTTCCAGCCAATTTGGTCTTGACGTTTTTTATCTAAGTTTTCTTGTAGGATCTGTAGACGTGCTTGATTATCACCTTTGATCTTGCCCGAGCCCTGACTTGAGCCTAATGCTGTATAGAATTTATCATTACCATGTTTATCTTTTTTAAAGGGTGTAACTGCACGGGAGTGTATTTCTTTGATTAATTCGTCTTTGGTAAGGAAAAAATATTCAACAGTTTTTTCGTCCCAGGCCTTCATAAAAAGATATCCGGCTAAATCTTCATAAAACCTTAGTTGGCCGCCACCGATAGCATCACCTGACGAAAACGAAACTTTAAGTTCAATATTATTTTTGCCTGGTACTAATTTGTCTCCGGCTACTAAGTCACCAAGATCTAACCCCTCGTCATCATTCTTTTTATCGTAACTTAGAGAGTCTTTTTTCTTAGTACCTGTTTGAAAAGCAACCCAGCCCTCAATAAATTTTTCAGCTGATTTTTGCTTCATAGCATGATAGTATTCATACATTTCTTCGTATGGGGTATCATAGTAGGAATCAATAGATTCTAAGAGACTACGAATTTCTTCGGTCTCTTTTCTGTTTGCTTTAATGCGGTCAAGTAATGACATTTATTTTCCTATTAAATTTCTATTGTACTACCTTTACCTTTAGAATAAAAGATATGATCACCAATTTGTTTAATACGATTATTGGGATCTGCCCAATTTGGTGCCTTGATATAGTCTGCATGATAAAGCAAACTCTTTTCTAAACCCTTGACACGATAGCCTTTAAGTGCATTTAGAGCAATAGTATGACTACGAGCATATAGATCAGGATCGGGCTTGTGCAGTCGTTTTAACAAAGTCCACGAAAATTGATATGGAGCATATACTACAGAACAAACTGTATTACCCCAACGGCCAGCACGAATTCGATTAAGGGTTACGGTAGCCACTGCATATTTACCAATGTCAGTTTGATTGCCAGCTTCATAATAAATGTTTTTAGTTAAACATTCAACATCGTGTTTGGTATAGTTAATACCGTGATTAGTTTTAATAATTATTTCTTCAATTTGATCAACTCGGTTATTTAAAGTTTCAGTTTTAAAATCCAGCCGAATCAACAATAAAGTAATAATTACACCAAATACAATTAATGTCCGATCTTTCACAATCAATACCTCTAAGGTTACAATGATAATACATTGTAGCATAAATGGTATTTGTTGGTCTGTCGTCTTTTTACAACACTCTAACCTATTGATTCGCTTCTAAATTATTTAGGTAAGTAGGCAAATCACCACCATGAAGCTGTAGCATAACAGCATCTTGTTCGCTCATGACCATTAGGTTAGACAAGGTTTTAATAAAGTAAGGTTGGCCAAGCAATCTTTCAAGCTGAAGTAATTGTTTGGGTAATATTTTTTCTTGTAGTTTAACTTCGTGTAGTTTAAGATCGGTGTGTCGTTCAATCCAGGCATAGCCAACTTTGGTTAATCTAAGACTGTTACTGTTAATTGAATTATACCACCATTGATGTCCGACACCTGGCCAGTCGGCACCGGGACTGACCATGTCTATTAGGTCTTGGGTCCACTGGCTTTGAGTTTTACGGTTTGTAGATAGTGTCACCTTGCTTGAGTAAGACTACGGTGAATTTGTCAGTCTTGAATAAGGTGTTGAGTTTCTTGGCCAAGTTGATAGCATGTCCGGAATTACTAAAGCTGCATTTTTTGTACTTTGGTCCTGGATAGGCCACAAGCATATTTGCAGTCTTAAGATTAATAGGTTGGTTGTCATAGAAGACTGCCCAGATGCCTTCGCTGGATAATACTTGGTCACTTTTGTAACTTGACTTGTTTACGTGTTCGAGAAGCACGGTAGGTTTTGGTCTACTCATAATTGAATTCCATCTATACTTTTATTTATCTTAGAAAACGGCGTATATTATTTAAAACCGCCCCCGTCCATGGTAATTTCAACTACTTCATCTGTTACCTGAGGTTTTCCTGATAATTCAGCTATATGTGCTAATAGTGCAAAAATATCGTTGTGTAAATTTCGCGCCTCTTGAGCAGTCAAAATCAGGTTTTTGCCTTGGGTTTGGTTCATAACACGCACTTTATCGTTAAACATCTTTGTGTGTATGCTTAGTTTATTGTCCATTGACTTTCCTTAATTGTTCAGACATGGATTCCTGAGTTTTAAATGGTCCTTGATATTCATATCGATTTAATGTAATTGCTTTTGGACAATAAGCACGAGCCCAGTTATGATTAAATTTAATAATGTAATATCCGGCACAAAAATAACTTTTACTTTTTGCTGTCTTGGTAAAAATTGGCAAATGTTTCTGTACATCAAACAGTACGTTATGCGGTCTATGCGGAGTAGGGTAACCGTAGATTTCATAAATTTTATTTTCTGCTGGTTTGGTTTTTTCAAACTTAACAAATTCAATATTGTATTTTTTACTTAACAATTTAATGTTAGAAAATACTTCACGTTGGTCGTCGTGTACATAAGCAACACCGCCTTCGTCAATGGCCTGGATGGTAGCAATCTTTTCTCCAGACTCCTCTACAATCCAAAATTTATTTTTTACTACAGGTTTGGCTACAATATCATTCATGCGATTAATCCAATCATTGTTATATAAGTCAGTGAATGTAAGTATTGGTCAAATCCCAACAACCACCAAAACTTTTCACTTGTATCTGGTCGCCAGTTATAGCGAGCATTTAGTCGCATCTTTGCCCAATCGATATGATAATGTATGATCATATCTGCAACAGCAAATGTTAATGCTAATTCAACATCAATCCATACAAAGCAGAGATACGTACCGATACCGTGTAGTCCGGCGTGTATTAAGCCACCCGGATGACCATAGGTGCCTTTGTTTCGCCATTGGTATTCCCATTGTAAAGGAAAGTCAATGACAAAATGTTTTGTAACTAATAAAAACAACATGAATACTACAAAGTTCATATTAACCCTTTAGACAACTCATGGTTACAATCTTGCCAAGCTCTTTGTCAAAGTCGGCATCTTCGCCGATGATGTAGAGCTGTGGTTGCGGTGCTGATTGGCCAAGATAAACACTATTTTGATGATCATTGATTTGTACAACCCAGCCGCCATTGGCCTTGGCAACACTAAAATTAATCGCAGCATTACCATTTATGTTAATAGTTGGTTGGCTTGGCGCTACACTTATACCACCTGCACCGGCACCCAGTGTATAGGTCATTTGCCCTGGGGAATTCATTGTATACGACATTTCTTTTTCCTTTTTATATGCGTTTGTAAATTTAGTTTTGGCCGGGGCCGCTAACCAATTTAACAATCGTACTCTTAGATCTGCAAAAATCATAGTGCTTTTTCTTCCTGTTCGGTTAAAGCTACCATGACTTTAACTTGGTCCATGGCTTTTTCTAAATTGGCTACAGCATCGGCAACTCCGGGATGCCGTTTAGCCAATTCCTGCATACGCTGTTCTTCGTGCATTTTTTTAGTAGCCCAATCTAAAGCACTGATGGCCATACCGCTCAGACTAACTTCAGCAGTTTGGTAGCCCATGCTGATCCAACTTGAGCCATCAAAAACTTCCATGCCACTGCCGTTTAAACGGATCATACCCTGCATTGGGTTATTTGCATTGGGGCTAACATAAGGGTTATTACTATAACCACCGTTGACCTGTAGGTACCCATTGTTAGGTCCTGATCCAATACTATTAATCATACTCTTAACAACTCCATACTAACAATATGTCCGATAGTTTTTGCAATATCTTCGCCTTCGGGGATAACGTGGGTAGTGTTATTATTACGATCTGTTTTACGATCGTAGTGACGAATCTGCACAATAGTTCCGCCTTGAGCTGGCATAACATTAAAAGACAAGCCTTCTACGTCAACTGCCCTGGCACCTGTGTTTACCGCAACTTCTACTGGATAGCAGTCTTCTTCCTGTAGCCAGCGTCTTATTTTACGTTTTAACCAATTCATTCTGGATACCTTGCTGTTAAAAAATCTACAAAACCTTGTATGTTATCACTGATACGCTTTAAATCGTATTTGCCGCAGAACTTCATAAACTTAGTTCCAATCTGCGGTATATCTTTTGCTACGCTGTTGGCGGCAATAGTTTCGGCTATCCATAGTTTAACATGATCGGGCTGTGCTGTTAAATCTACTAATTGTACATTACGTAGATAGTCATCTAATACACGATGTTCAACACCGTTATGATCAGTCCAACGCTGTAACATTAGATTATTCCACGCAAAGCCTTTTTTATCGCGGTCTTCGTAGGCTTCGGTGAGCCCAACTTTATTTTTACTTCCAACTTTCCTGACCCCCGGGAACGCACTGAATATGTTGTCTGTGGGGTCACCTCGCATACACTTTTCAAAAAGGATCCAAGCTGGATTAGGGATGGTTTTGTTTTCTTTAGTTTTTTTATCTTTGACTGGGGCACCTTTTTTGTCAAATATGCCTTCAATAGTGTGGAGTTCATCTGCGATCCCGTTGTATTGCGTTACATTTGTTGCTAACAGTTGATGAAAATCTGTGTCGCTACTGACAATCACATGCTCATCCTGTGGGTGTGCCTGTATCCATCCTGCCACCAGGTCATCTGCTTCCAACGACTCGTGCCGGAGAACAGTACAATTGGACTTTTCGTAAAAGAACGTTTTAAGTTCATCAAAACTTTCCCAGAACAAACGATCTTCTTCTTGTTCTGTTTCTGTAAGTGCTGCTCTCGCAACCGCACGGTTTGCTTTATACGGGGCATAGAAATCCTTACGCCAGCTACGGCCTTCTAAACATATTACCACGTGATCGGCCCGTTGATCACGATAGGCTTTAGCAATACTGCTAAGTGTTACGTGTACAGCGAAACCCAAACGGTCCCATGTATCACTCTGACGATGTGCCGCATGACGAGCACGGAAAAAGGTATTGGCGGTGTCTACAATTAGATATTTCATGTAGTTATAATAGCATATATTGATTATTGTGTCAATAACTGTTGGATATATTTTTGGTATAAAAATTTGGCCCAGGCACGATGTGCATCGGCACCATAATGGTATGAATCTGGGCGAACTGTTTTAAATCCTTGATTTTTTAACCAATAATAGTAGGTATAGTCTTGATTGTACGGTTCGATGTAACAGTCATCCCAGTCAAATTTTGGTGGCGGAACTGGCATAGAATGGCTGGTAATTTGTCCTGTGCCAATTGGAGCAAAGTCTGTATAGGTATTAAAAAATAAATGTTTTACGTTGAGTTCGTTGAGCTTGGTGTGAAAATCAAATATTCGATTATGCCAGGCAACCATTTTAAGTTCTCTGGTGACATAGTCCTGATCGATAACCCATTGTTTGTATTTATCTGCTAATTCTGACGGAACTGTATCACTACCCCCGGCGGTAACTTGATAGTAAGTACCGTTGTGTAACCACTCTTCTCGTTCCCAGGTACTCCATCCAATTATGATAAGATCGGGTTTCTGTACAGGCAATCCTTGTGCGCCCTCTAAGTGTGACCAAGTTGTTCTTAATATACGATCATTGCTGCTGGCCGACTCAGCATCACAATCGAGTATAGCATCTAAATAGTTAGCAAGCTCACACCCATAGCTGGCCTGTAGATTGTCTGGATGAGGGCACCTGCCCATATTCCAGTAAAGACTATCATCTTCGGCAAACGCATGTCGGTTTACCGCTTCTGCCCCGGCACTATGGCTGTCACCGTTTACATAGACTATCAAGATATTTCAGATTTTCCGTCGCCTAAATCTTTGCGATCTACTACACGTGGCCTAACTTCATAAGGTTGATTGGCTTCCCATTGTTCAAAGTTTTCTTGAACTACGTTACGGCAAACATCTTGGAACCAACGATCAACAATAATATCTTCCGACTCGTTGGGTTTAAGTTGATAACCTGAACGAACAAGATTAGTGATGAATTTATCATTCCAATCTAATTCAAATGCTCCGTTGCCAATATTCTCTGGATCTAACTCTACACTAAGGATAGCAACGTATGGCTCGCCCTTTTCTGTAGCAAGGTCTTTAGCTGATTTTTCAACTTTCTTTTTTTCAACCTTGGGCTTTTCTTCTACTTTTACTTCTGGCTTCTTTTTAAATGCGTCAAACAGTCCCATACTCTTTCCCTTACTTGATCCAATGCTGTGCCAATACCATTAAGCTCAACCAAGCCCACATAGTATTAAAACCCACTAAGGTTGGTAAGGCTTTTTTACGGCTTGCCCAGATTAATGTTACGCTGGTTAATAGTGTTAGATAATACAATTCCCAGATTTGAATTCCAAAGATCAAACCTGGAATAATAATAACGGCCTTGGCTACCCACGATACAAACTCTACGGTATTATAGTTAGTCCAGTACGCCTTTGTAAACCACATCATATAGCAGTCACGCATATTGCGCCAACCACTGTGGGTGTAGCAAACGACCATTAATACTAACCATATGCCTACTGCTACTAAAATTTGATTCTGTGTCATTGTTTTAAACTCCATATAATATGTTCTGTGGGCTCGTGATAACGAAACTCAAATACAGGATCACCTGGCCCTGTATACATTGCTATTCCTTCGTATACAAAACGTAAAAATAGCCAACGTCCTGTTAAAGCACTACGCTTTGGTAACCACAAAAACTTTAATCTCCAATACGCACGATCATTAAATGAATCGTACGGTTTGTGTATCATTCCTGGTATTGGCATAGTATAAAGACCTTGTGGGAACAATCAAGTGCCCCACTCGTTCTTAAATAGTGGTACCTGAAGTCTATCACTGTAGCGTAGACCTTTTGACATTGCCAAATCTGCCACTCGGCGATTGTTCAGAGCGTAAACCGTTTCCACACCACCAACTGGCATTAGATATACATGTCCGCTGAAACCATCAGCACGATATGCTCCAATAGCACATTCTGCGTCGGCAAAGTCTTGTTCTGTGGCAATAACAAATTTTAAATAAGCTGTACCATACCATTCGTATTCGCTGACAATTTTGGGCTGTATAGCATCTTCCCAGGCTTCGCCGCTACATGGTAGTTTAGCACTGACACTGAACGTAATTTCTCTTTCGGGATTTTGTTTTTTCCATGCAAAGAGATATTTCTTAAAATCGTCTGTTAGTTTTTGAGTACCGTTTGTTTCAAAAGTAATTTCTTTCAAGCCTGCCATCTTGGGATGATCTAACAGGTCTGGATAAGCACGTTGCCAACCTAACAAAGGTTCACCACCCGTAATAACTAAATGCTCATCACGCCATTCTCCATGTGGAAGTATTTCCATAATACGTTCTACAATAGCATCCGACTCAAGCATTGGACTAAGATCCTTAAAACGAGGATCCCAAGAAGCATAACTATCACAACCGGTAGATACCAGTGGAAGATCCTCATACTTCTTATAACTGTCTGGATTAACATTGTTTGCTTCTTCACTTAATTCTCCACGTGGCATACCAAAGCCAGCACATTTAAAATTACAACCAAATGTACGTAAGAATACCGAAGGAACACCCATATAGCGTCCTTCGCCTTGTATACTATAGAATAACTCTGCTATTTTAATCTTGCTCATATATCTTTGACCATTTAGTTAATTTGATTGATTTGCGTAGCTGTGCTTCGTGTAATTCATCTGCTTTAAACACACCATGTGCCTGTAATAGTTCAATTAATAGTGTAACATCTCCCAACTCTTGTGTCAAGTGCTCACGCTGGGTTCCGCCTTCTTTATATGAGTTATCTATACCAAAACGGCGTATCTTACTAATAGCAACAATTACTTCGGCACACTCTTCTTGAAGTATGTCTAAGATTTCATTTATCTTGTCATTCATTTAATTTTTCTCTGTATCTTTCTAACCATAAATTGGCAGCAACTTCGTGCGATGGTTCTAATGGATGTAGCCACGGATCTGTTATATCAAATCCTTGATTTCTTGCCCAATCTAAAAAATTCAAATCATTGTCAAATAAACTCAAATTTGGTTTTACAATAGACTGTAGTTCTTTAACATAATCAGGATTCAGTGGCTCGTGGGTTTGATCAAACAAGGCATAGTCCATATAGGTTTGTATACTTGGAATGCCCTGCAATTTTAAATAACTTTGAACCGAATTAATGGTTTGTAAATTGCGAAACTTATTCCATACTACACTACGACCAAAGTCTCGATAAAAATCTAATATATCAACGGCCTGATCATTATTGTTCAACCATGCAAGGGTCTGTGGTACACAGGCTGTTCCTAAAGTAGTCCACCGTTCATGTGGAGGACCGACATAGAAATCAAATCTTTCTATCCAGGTCCAATTTATAACAGCTAATACATTTTTATCATTGGTTGAAAAATAAGAATAAACCTGACGAGCGATATGATCATTGCCACAACTGGCTATGGCCCGTGTTTCGTACTCGCAACCGAGTTGGGCGGCAATTAAACCGGGCCATGCCTGTGATCCATTGGTATTGTTCTTTAATTCTGTGCCAAATATAAAGCTGTCACCAAAAGAAACAATTTTTTTGATCATTAAATTGATCAGCCCTCATAGATAGCTGAGTTGGCGTCATGTTCAAACACTTCAGCACTCTTAAGACGCACTCCGTGTAGCACTGGATAGCGATCTGAACCAGTTTTCAACTGTTCTAACAGCTCGGCCATTTTGTCATAGCACATCCGAGCAAACATTTCGCAACCTACTCCGGGCACAATGCGTAGATCACACACACCCGAATCGTTGAACCCTCCGCCAATGGAATCGAGTTGTTTGAAAGTTTCTAAATGGGGATCATCTTCGGCGATGACCAAGGTATGATCGAACATGTAATCGGCCCATTCTTTGAATAGTTTGAGTCCACCGAAGTCCATTACCCAATTTCTTGAATCTAAGGTATCCGATTCAAAGATCAGTTTAATGCCAATTGAGTAGCCATGTAGGGTACTGCAATGACTGTGTGTGGCACGCCACTGACGGAAACAGCAACTTAATCCGCGATCAGTGCCGTATGTTTTTGTTGAGTAATATTTTGCCATTATGCTTTCTCCTTTGTGAGTTTTGCAAGCATTTGACTGTATAGTCCGTGGATTATCGGATCGTATAGATCACTATGGAAAGTGTCAAGATCCATGACTGGTTTGAGATATTCATCATCCATCCATCCAGGTGGATTTTGAAATGGATAGCCTATTAAGGCCAATTTTGCTCTAAACATGATACGACTGGTCAACATCAAACTGCGTAGTTCTGCAGGGTCTTGACTGGCAAGAATGTCATACCGCCGCATGATTTCTTTTACAACTGGTTCTTGAATGCTCATTATAATTCTCCTATGTTAGATTATAGCATAGGCTTGCAGAATTTGTAAAGCGGGCTGACGCCAAAAGACCGCTGTTTGTGGGGGAATACTGTTATTTATCTTGTACAACTGGTGGATTTGGTTTCTCGGCAGAATCTACTTTGCCGGTCTTATCGCCCATTGTTTTAGCAATATACGGATCAAGGTATGGTTTATTAACAGTTTCATCAGCAACATTCCACCCAATGGCACTAACAAAACCCACAAGCAACCAAGTTCCTATCAGTTCAATAATCACTTATCTCCACCACTCTTCCCAAGGGAATACTATCCAAATTGGATTTTCTAATTTGTTGATGGTAGTACCTACATAGTCGACATATTTAAAATCACTTGCAGCATTGTCAACTAATGTAGCAAAACGAACATTATCGCCCCAAATGTTTTCCCATCTTGGGTCGCTGGGCAAGCAACCGCCTTGCCAATCTTCTCGAATCCAGTTTAGTGTAGCACCCGTATCATTAATGTCATCAACAATAAGAATGTTTTTACCACGTTGACTACGTGGAGGATCACCATCTACAGTAGCATCATTGTAGCCAAATGCATCTTCGGCCATCCATAAGTTGCTTTCTGGGCCAGTGCCATCACCTTCACGTAGACGCACATCCAAGGTATACATATGAACATCTAAGTAATAGCTCAACATCGATGCAGGTGTAAGCCCGCCGCGAGTAAGTCCTACAATGTAGTCCGGAGTCCATCCATCGGCCCGCATTTCGCGCATGATATTATGAATCCATTCTTTAATGGTCTTTTCGCTGTAATATACTTTAGTGGTCATCTTGGAGCAAATTCCTGTTGTAGCTTAATATTATCCATAAACTCTTTCTTAGTTGCTGGATCGGTTTGGAAAGCACCTTTAAGTACTGTAGTCTGTGTTAGACTACTGTGTGCCATTATTCCTCTGTTTTCGCAACATCCGTGGACAGCTTGTATGTATACACCAATGTTATCGGAATCGGTAGCTCGGGATATTTCTCGTGCAATATCA
>Ga0208378_1000089_pt1 | contig 34714 bp, 17 predicted proteins | sample CryBogCBE24Aug09_FD_184556 | JGI IMG/M metagenome (GOLD analysis project Ga0208378, IMG submission 184556) | Freshwater microbial communities from Crystal Bog, Wisconsin, USA - CBE24Aug09 (SPAdes) (version 2) | ecosystem: Environmental > Aquatic > Freshwater > Lake | place: Crystal Bog...
TATAGAAAAATCAAAAACTAAAGTAATTCGGTTATCTTTAGCTTCAGGGGTACCAACTGTACCGTGTGGAATTTCTCTTGGATAAATCAAAATATCATTTTCTTGGACTTCAACTGTAGGTTGATCCCCGCTATCATCGACAATAAAATATGTTGGATTGTGATCCAGTGTATATCGAATATAATGTATAGCAGTAAACCCGTGTCCAGAAGTTTCAATGTTATGGTTATGTGTGTCAATCCATTCCCCAGGCTTATAGTTATTAACCCATGCTTGATGAGGCTCGATTGTTCCCGAAATTCCTAATTCTGATTTTAGTTGCTCTATAATTTCAGAATATAATTCAACCGTACTTTTCAAATCAAAACCAGAAATTGGGTTTGCAAATGTCGATGAGAATTTGTTTGATATGTCGGTTAGTATTCGTTGTTTTATAGTATCGTTTACTACTTGCGTTTTGAATAATTTATAATCACCTAATTGTAAAATCATGTTTTACTCCTTAAAAGTTTAGTGCGATAGTGATTCGCGGATCTGTATTTTGGCACATAGGTACCATATGTTTGAGATATGATCTAAAAATTATCAGTGTTCCTGGTTTTGGATTGTATGAACAATACTGGAAACTGTTAGGATTTTCAGATGAAACGTTATTAAGCGGCATCATATCTGGTTCTAGAGGGCTTTGAAAATAAATTCCACTAGAGCCCTCTGGCATACTAGCGTAATACACTGCGCTGATTGTGCAAGCCGCATGTGCGTGGTATTCTTGATAAGAGTATTTGTAAGAAATATTTGCCCACGCATCTTGACATTTATATTGATGTTCAGATCCTAGACAAGTAGCATATTCATTTACATGTTTTTCAACTGATTTTATTAATAAATTAAAACTGTTATCGGATAACAAATTTAATGTTCCGAGGGTGTTGTATGTATTACATAACCAGCCACTTCCGCCCTTGGGGATTTTTTGTTCAATATCAAGACATCGATCAACAATGTCTTGATTTTGGTCAACAGAAATCACATCTTCGGATACATATATCGAAGTAGGAAACCATTGATGCATACTATATTGCTTTGCATCTTTGGTTGTGTTGTTCCAATGATTTATTTGCATTGTTACCCTATATTAAAATTTATTATGCATCTTCTTCCAACATCTGGATTTGAACTTGCGTGGTAGAATCTTCCATCAAAAATAACAACTCTACCTTTTTTTGGAGTTACTTCTTTTCGTATTGGCAGGTTATCTATAGTATTTATAGTGTCCTGATCGTAGTCGTTGATAGTTTTATCAACAAATACAGTATTTCCTGTGGAATCGTGAATATAATATAAGACAGAAATATGCGGATCTAGTAAGTCTACATGTAATAAGTTTCTCGTATTATGCGCAGGTAAAGTCATAAACGCTCGACCATAATAAAATTTATTAGGAACAAAAGAAATATGCGCACATGCTTCATAAGCTAACGGCAATAAAAAATCTGTAATTTTGCTAATACTGCCGTTTCTATTGCAAAACTGATGAGAAAAACCAAAAGTATCTCCTTCTAACTGAGAATAGTCTTTTGATTTTTTACTGATACTAGAAACAAAATACCAAGGGAACGCTGGATCGTGCATGATACGAGCTTCAATAGCATCTTGATAGTTTTTACTTATTGCATCATCTATAACAACAATATCATTAATCATGCAGTACTTATGTCAGATCTATATATCATCAAAAATTTTATCATTAAATATTAAAAAGGAGAACATATGGTTTATCATTGGTGGTTAGAAAATTCGATTGTAGAAAACTTTTGCTATATGTATAATGTTTTTTCAGAAGAAGAAATTGAAAAAATAATTGAAATCGGTAATAATCCAGAATTTTCTACTCCAGATACGCCTAGAGTAGGAACAGGAGAAGCAGAAGGTGAAGGACATAATATTGACTCTAAAATTAGAGAATGTAACTTATCTTGGATTCGCAGTGACATATCAGAAATATATTGGATTTTTGAAAAAATAGTAGATCATGTACACATGGCAAACAATCGATTTTTTAAATATGATTTAGATTATGTTCAAAATCTACAGTTTACCAAATATAATCTTGGAGATTTTTATGCATCGCATATAGACATGTCTTATAAAAGTCCACGTGCTAGAAAATTAAGTTTTACTATTCAGCTTGATGACGAAGAGAGTTATGAAGGAGGAGATGTTCTATTGTATTCTAGTAGTAAACCGCATCTTGTTGCTAGGAAAAAAGGAGCAATGACTGTTTTTCCTTCGTACACATTGCATGAAGTTAAGCCCGTAACAAAGGGCGTTCGTCACGCCCTTGTTGGTTGGATTTGCGGTCCTAATTTTAAGTAATTTAATAATAAATTACAACACGTCCCGGAGATCCATTGGTAACACTGCCCTGATTAACGTCATTTCCGCCTTGTCCAGCGGCTGCTCGATCGATATCAGCTTCACCGCCGGGCGCTTGTCCTGAACCTTGAATCGTTTGTCCGTTAGTAACGTAAGTTCCGTTAATATATCCAGAGCCGCCACCACCGCCACCCATATCTAAGGGTTCAGTGTAATAGCCTGCACCGCCGCCATACCAACCACCGCCACCGCCTGCACCATATGAAACGTTGCAGTTAGATCCAGACATTGCGCCGCCAGTACCACCGTTACCAGTACCACCAGTAGTTTGTGTTCCACCGTTACCCCAGTCGTTACCGTAGTTTGCTGAACCGTTCTGACCACAAGACCCACCGCCAGCGCCACCACGTGTTGATCCTGGATTACGATTTGCGCCTCCGCCTCCACCACCACCTGCAATTAAAATGGCATTACCCGTCGAGCCGTTAAAGGTTCCGCCGCTGAATACTGTGCCTCCAGAATATACATAAATTCCTGACTGGCCGCCACCTGAACCTGGGCCCCATCCATTGGCAGCTTGGCCTCCTCCGCCATAAGTGCGTGATGAACTTTGGGTATTTCCGCCGCCGCCGACTACGATAGTATAGTTAGTACCACCGTTGGTACTAATAGTACCACTTGAAAATCCGCCGCCGCCGCCTGATCCACCGCCTGACCAGCCACTGATATTACCGCCACCACCGCCTGCTCCCCAGACTTTTACATAAATGGTAGTTACGCCAGTTGGTACAGTAAATGTCTGATCGCCGCCGTTATAGGTAAAAATTGTTTTTTGTAAAGGAAATGGTTGCCAAGCTGATCCGTTATATTGCTCTAATCTAGCAACGTCTGTATTATATCTAATCATGCCAGTTGAGGGCGAGCCGGGGCGTTGTGCTGTTGTTCCCGAAGGTAACTGAATATAACCTGTATCGTTAATCGTAAGTGATTGTACTGTTGCCATTATCTAACTCCGTTTTCTTTATTTTGTATCATCTGTGTTATTTTGACCTGCATATTCCAAAGGATGACGATCTTCAATCATTTTTCGCATGTGCAACATCATTCTATGCGGATGTAGTGATTCGTGATCGTCTTCGACTGGAGGATATGGTGTATTAGCTACATATTCTTCAAGGGTAATTACACCATCGTGTAAATCTTGTGTATTTTTAGCCAATAACTGTGCATATTCATCTACATCAGTATCGTCATGCCCTATAAATTTTTCAGCATGTTCGATATATTTTTCTAAGCTAGTACGAGGCGGGCGCATTGGCACCATTAATCCGTCAACAGCCTTTCTAAAAAGATTACCTTTTTCATCTGTATAAAATAAGCCGTGCGGTTCGTCTGTTTGTTTAAAAACATCACCATTTGCATCTGTAAAAAATAGTTGGTTATCTGACATAGATTATACATCTCACTGAGCGATTTACACCATTGCGGTTTTGACAACAGTTGATTTGGTCGCCTGCTGAGTAATAAGGGGTCCCAATACCTGCACTGATATCGTCTGAACCGTTCGCGCCGTTTGGGAACGAGCCGCCACCGTTTTCGTTGTAGCCAAATCCCCAACGAGTGTTAAGGTTGTCCTGCCAATTAAATCCGTAAAAGTGTATGTCAGCTTGACTAGACCACTGTCCGTAAGCAGGACCTCCAATAAAATTTTCAGCATCTTGAAGATAGTATCTAGTTTTTTGATTAAAATGTTGTAATAATGTAATACGAGAACCACCGGGTGTTGCCCATCCTGGGCTTAATCCAGGCTGATCCGTAGTTCCAGTACCTTGACCGGATCCGTATGTGGGACCAACAGTTGATGCATTGTTGAAATTATTTTCTACCCATGCGTACTGACCGTAACCTGGAATACTTCCGCCATTGCTTAAGTCTGGAAATACCGCCATAATATCTTTAGCTAGATAATAGTTGTACAAGTTAAATTTTGCATCTCCGTCATTTTGATTCCAATAACTGCTATTATCATTTAATACGTTATTACTAGTCCAGTAGCTTGACCCGTAGGTAAAAGTACTACCACGAGTCATTTTCATAGCCATCATCCATCCACCGCCAGCAGCCGCTTGATTCATTAGACAATATACCTGTGTTGCTCCAAGTCCTGGAACATTAATCCAGTAAACTCCGTCGCCTGCACCAGGATTATAGGCTTTAATTTCTAATGCGCTAGCCGCAGGATTTCCGCTACTTTGCCCAACACCCGCGGCATAATTTGTAGGTGTATGTGTTTGCGCAGGCCCTTGTGGAAATAATTGAGGACGTTGTATTGGATTATACCACTGCGATGTAGAACTGGAACCGGGAGTTGAGGTTCCAGTTTGTCCACCAGAAGGTGGCCAGTAAGTGGCATTAGAGTAAAATTCAAAGTTATTATAATCGGTGTTATAACGCAAACCGCCATTTGCGGCAGCACCTAAGTTGCCAGTACTTCGCTGACCAGTATTACCGTTAACCAGTGCAGATGCACTAGTTTGTTGAATTAAAGTATTCTTAAACGTTGCCATTAATTCTTACCTTTTTTACTTTTTTTGCCTTTTAGTTCGTTGATTTCTGCTTGTAAAGTTTTAATACACTCGATCAAATACACACTTACTTTTGTATAATGAATACCGTAAGGTTTACCTTTTTCATCCAGTGCTACTAAATCTGGAGCATGTTTATAAACTTCTTCAGCAATTAAACCAGCTTCGTGTTTTTTAGTATCTTTACGATCGTAAGTTACACCAGTTAATTGTAGTATTGCATCTAATGCCCCTGCAATAGGATTGATATTTTCTTTAAATGTAATACTTGAAGTTTCAACAAATCCAACGGTGTATATTGTACCGCTGACACCCAAGCCACCGCTAACTAACAATGTATTAGATGAATCTGTTGCTGTAGTACCCTGTGTATTTCTTGTGAATGCTGTTGCGGCATTTGATTGTAAAGTTGTAAAATATCCAGCGGCACGTGTGGTATTTCCTATTATCACGTTGTCAATGGTATTAGTTGTTCCTGCAGGTGCTACGACTAGTGTACCAGTTCCGCTTGGACTAATTGTTACACTAGTATTTGCTGGACTTAGAGTAACTGTACTGTTAGCATTTAATGTAGTAAATGCGCCGGTGCCGCGAGTAGTAGCACCAATATTCATATTGTCTATTGTACCAGTAGTACCTGCGGTTGGACTAGCAATAACTACCTGGCCTCCAGATGCGGTTGGACTAATCGTAACTACTGCACCTGCTGGAGTTAAGTTAACTGTTGAAGTTGCGGTTAGTGTACTGGCCGCAACTGGTCCGCCACCTGCGGCTATTTGTGTCCAGTTTTGTCCATCTGAATATAGAATTGATGTAGAATTAGCTGAGATGTTTTGGGTAGTAGCCGTAGTTAATCCAGGGCCTTGAATACTACCACCATTAGCAGTAGTCTGTAACGTAGAGGTTGAGCCACTACTATTGTAAAATACGATATTGCCACCGTTATACAACGCAGGATTAGGAAGTTGTACGGCAACACCTCCAGCAGTGATTTCGCTAAACACACCTTGTCCAGGTGTTAACAGAGTAGTTCCTGCTGAAATACTCGCTGATGATATTACACTATTATAACGTCCCATTTGTTGTCTCTCTTAAAATTATGATGTAGATGTTTCAATGCCGTAGATGTTTAAGTTAACAGCACCCGTAGGTGTACCTACACCGCCTGCGCCCCCAGAACTGCCTACAATAAAGTTTTTGCCAGCATCAACAACAATACCTGTACGTTCAAATACACCGTACGGAGCAATAGTTGTTTGGTATTCTAGACATTCGCTTGCTTGCGGGGCCGAGTTTGTACTTGTACCAATATACAATCTAATAGTCTGTGCCGCACTACTAGTATTGGTGAATGAAATATTATATACTCCATAATAACCTGTTGGTACTGTATAGTATACTGGGTTTAACGTTGCAATGTTAGCCGCTGTTTGAGCTTGTGTAAATTTAATTCCTGATCCTGCTGCCATATTATTTCTCCAATTTTATGTTTATTTCTGTCCAAAGAATAAAAGTGCTATCGGTGCGCCATCGACACCACCGGTAAACGTCATTTTACTTGTTACATAGATTTGATTTCCTGTCGTATTACTTATCGTATTGTTGGCAATTTGAATTTGCCCAGCTGTTAGTGTATTTACGTTCAAACTACTTGATCCACCACCAATTTGTGCTGTAATGTACGATTTAATAGCTTTTTGTGTTGGTACAACGTTATCGCTGTTAGCTGTAAAGTACGGATCCGTACTGAAACTAGTAATAGTTGCAGATCCTGTACCAACACTTAAATTACCCAATGTCAAACTCTGCAATCCGCTTAGAGCAAACGCACTAGCGTTTAATGTAGCAGTACCAGTTGACTGTTGAACTCCAAACAAGTTACCAACGTTGAAGTTACCGTCTTGGTCAGTACTTGTAAAGAACACACGGCCACCACCGTTTGGATAAGATTGGTTAGCTTGGATAGCATTAGCCGAAGTTACATTGGGATAGTTAGTTTGTGTCTGATTACCTGAACCAATATACAAGAAGTCATGACCGGTTAAACGAACTTGACTATATTTCAATCTTGTAGTGATTAGTGTACCATTAGGCGGTGCAAGTAGTGTAGTTAATGCGGGATTAATTTGGAATGTTGCAGTATAATTGCCGGATATTCCTAAAATATTTGTTACCTGCACTAACTTGTACCATTGGGCACTTCCAGTGATTGTTGCAAATTGAACGTTTGCGCCGGCTGTTGGTATGCCATAAATTCCACTAACGTTTATATAAGCACTATTCTGATATAAATCAGCATAGCCGTCGCCAAATGTACTTGCTGTAGCGGTAGTATTATTCAATCCTCTATTTTGGAAACTAGGATTTGCTAACACACCGTCGCTTGTACGTACACGAGTTGGCGCAGTATTGACTTTATTAGGATCAAGTTGTGTAACAATTGGGCCGGCAGTATAAATCATACCTACAGGACTTGTAGTTGTTAATGCTACTGGAGTAACACTGCCTGCTGTAGCAGTAACTTGGAAAGTTCCTGCTGGTGCCACTGTTGTGGTCACACTTGAACCAATTACATAGTAGGTTGTATTAGTTGTTAAACCGCCACTACTTACTGTATTAAATTCTATTGGTTGATTATTAGCAATACTTGTGCTTAGGCCTGTAATGTCATCGGATGTAATTACGTTTGTGCTTGCGGTTGTTGCACTGATGTTACCTTTAGCAAATCCGCTTCCTGGTTCAATTACTCGTATTTCTGTAATTGCATTGCTAACTACTTTCATACGGCCGAGTGGTTGTGGGCCAATTCGCATACTTGCGGCTACAGTTCCAGTTGTGCTACTTACTGCAACCCAAATTGGCTGAGCGCCGATTACGTTGCTAGTCTGATTACTTGGATTTCCAAATGCAACTGCACTCCAGTTGGTAGCAGATCCAGGCATTGTACGTACTGTCCAAGTAATGCCATCTGGGCTGGTTGCCGCTACTGTACTTTGTGCTACTGCAAAGAATAATCCTTGACCGTAGCCAATCTTAGTCCAAGTATAGGTTGAACTTAATATGCTTGTTGTAGTGCCTGAACATGTTGGGCTTGCAGTCCACGATGTACCATAGTTTACACTATAAGCCACCGCTCCGTTTGATGCTAGAGCAATAAATCTGTTATTACCGTATGAAACACTTATCCAGTTTTGTGTAGTCGGTAAAGTGCCACCCGCAGTCCAAGTAGTACCATTGTTAGATACACTAGTAATATTTCCACCATAGTTGATAGCAATAAATGTTCCGCTAGCATTTCCACCAGAACCAAAGGCCACAGCCGAATAGTATCCTGCACTCAATGCCGTTAGAGTTCTTGCTGTCCAATTACCTGAAGATGTCGGTGTTCCTGTAGATGCGGCAGTTGCTGTTCCGCTTGCGCCACCAACTGCTACATAAACACCATTGCCGTAAGCTAAACCATACAAGTTTAGTACAGAAATATAAGCTGTGCCTCCAAGTGCAGTCCATGATGATCCTAAAGTAGACACAATGTTATAAGCAAAATAAGTACCAGTTGATGCTGTGGTACTCATAGCCAAATACAATGCACTTGGATCTATAACACTAATATTTGGAATACTAGTATAACCATATCCAGTATTTGTTATAGTTAGAGATGTAATTGAACCGTTACTATAGTTGCCAGTTGCACTTGCTAAGGTAGCAACATATTGCAATGTAGCACTTCCGTTTGTCTGTGTCAATGTTGTAGTATTAAACACATCAAATGACGGAATAGTACTACTAGTTGTTCCTGCTACAGTACATTTATAAATTCTTCCAGTAGCCGCTACAATATAATAGTTATTCAATGTAAGTAAGGTACTTGCAGGATAAGTGTTTGTTGATAAATTTTGAGGTGTATCAAACGTAACTGTTGGAGATCCATAATAGTTCTTACCCCATGTGTTCATGGTTGTACTACTAACAACACTAGTTGTTATTATTACACTTGGTGCTGAAATATATCCAGAACCATTAACTGTCATAGTTACGCTAGTAATTGCGCCGTTAAGAACTGTACATGTTGCTTGTGCACCTGAACCACTAGTACCTACAAATATAATAGTTGGCGGTGTTGTATAGTTATAACCACCATTAGTAATAATTACACTAGTAACTTGTTGATTTACAATAACAGGAGTTAAGACTGCTCCAGATCCGCCAAAGCCGCCCAATACTGCTGTGGCTGTTGCGCCTTGGCCGCCTCCGTATATAACGTTATTCCACACTTGGCTGCTTGGCAATGCGCCACCAGCTTGCCAGGTCTTACCGTCTGTTGAGAACTGTGTTGTTGTACCGTTAGTATTAGTTGCTACAAAATTCTTATTACCGTAAGTAACTGCACCGTATCCTGCACTAACAACAGTTCTAGAAGTTGCCGAGTAACTAGGAGCACTGTAGCTAATACGAGGTTCAATAATATAAGTTGTAGTTAGATCTAAAATATTAGAATATGTTACTGTTGTTGTTGGTGATCCAAAAGATGCACTTACAAAACCAGAAATTACATGATCCCAACCTGCGGCATATATTGCTGTTCCTACTGTACCTGTAATGCTTAGTCCAGTTGCTGAACTTGTAATAGTTACAGTTGTTCCAGTAAATGGAGTTGTACTCACTGCAAATGATGTAGGTGATAAATTAGTTGCATTAACATAATATAAAGTACCAGTATCAATGCCATTAAATGCTGTACCAAAAGATATAGTTTGGCCAGCTGTTAAAGAGTTAGATGATGTAATTAAATTATTAACAACTGAAGCCGCTGTTATAGTTACAGTAGTTACAGTAGTTGTAGTTACAGAAACAATATTAGCGTTGCTAGCAGTAATTGTAGCACCAGTTGCTAAACTAAATGTATTTGAAGTAGTTAATCCTTGAATATAATACAACCCAAGCGCAGTCAGTCCTGCAATCGCAGTGCCAACATAAATTGGCATACCATTATACATATTTGCAGTACTAGATACTGTTAATGTATTTTGTGTAGCAGTAATTGTTGTGCTCGATTGTGCAACAGTTGTATTAGTCTGCCACGTTGATCCAGCACCAGATCCACTGATATTTGAAACAATATATACACCTGCGGCAATTGAGCCGCCAGTTAAGAACATACCAACTGCAATAGTTCCTGAAACAGTGCCTACTGTTAATATACCAGTAGTAACTGCAATGCTTGAAGCTGATAAAGTTGCAGTAGCATTTGTAGTTGCAGTTATCGATGGTAAAGATACACTATCTTTAATTACAAGAGCAGTTTTGCTACCATTATTATAACTTAAAATATTTCCATATTGTCCAACTCCAGTACCTGCTGTAAGTTGTACACGCATTCCCAGATAAGCGGTAGATAGTGCTCCGTCAGTTGCTGATATTACAATTTGATAAGGTGTAGTATTAGGTTGTGCAGAGTTAGAAGCTGTTATATATTTGCTTCCTCCGTAACCGTTTCCATCGTTAAGATCGATCAACCTTGTTTCAAACAATCCTGCATCACGGAATTCGTCTTGGAATACAGCGGAATTATAACCTGAACCACTGATAGTGGGTACGGCACTAGTATAGTTTGTACCTGCGTTTCCATATTCAAATCGATAAACTTGTCCTACTGCATCTGTTACTACGTTAGTAATCTGAGCAGGATTAGCACGATTATTTAAATTTCCGTATAAGGGAACTTCGGTTGTGTCAACGCCTTCGGCTACTACACCGTATGTACCATATGAACTGTTACCGTTAGTAGCACGAATACGTCCGCCTAACTCTGCCATATAACCTGCATAGCTATAGTAGTTAAAAACCGATACTAGCTCTGATAAAGATCCGGCTCCAGTGGTCATCCAACCAATACCGTCTCCAATAATGCATGTGTAATCGTTAGATACCATAGAGTGGTATCCGCCGGCGTGTAATGCACCGTCAACTTTAGCACCGTATGCGGCATATCCAAACATTGTACAGTTCTGTACATAACAGCTACGTCCATAGATCCACGCATTGCTATCGTTTGGTCCAAATCCTGGATCTAAACTTGTGAAGGCACCACCTATTGGTCGTTTTGTTCCAAACGTTACACTAGCATTTCCTAAATATCCAGTTAAACCGTTCATAGTCATATTACGAATACCAGAAGCATTACGTACTAACCACATGTTAGATTTTGCAGAACCGTTAATTGAATTTAACAATACTTGTGCATAACGTAAACTTCTATAGTTACCAGTATATTGTAAATCATAAATGATAGCATTTAAGTAATATTGAATATCATTCTGTGTTAATGCTACTGGATAATAATATGCTACAGTAAATGCTGGAGTTGCTACGGATGAAAGTTGTACTGTTGCTCCTGTGGAACCAGTGTTAATATTTGTATACCCTTCAATAGTTGTTACTGTAAATGTAGTTGTACTAGGCGCACTTGCAACATAATATGTTGTGCCAGCTGTTAAGCCGCCACTTACAAATCCGGTATATGAAACGGTACTAGAAGTACTTGCTACTACACCGGTTGTAAATATTGCTCCACCAAGACCAATACTAGATACTGTTATATAATTAGAAGTTGCTGTTAATACCCAATAAGTTGTTCCAGCTTGAATATTACCAAATCCTGTACCAAAAACTACTGTGCCGTTTGGTACTAGGCCTGTAATAGAATTAACTGTAATTTGATTACTAGCATTGGCCGCGGTTGCTGTTGTTGAAGCTGTAGTTGCAGTAAATTGTACAGGGTCGTTTACTACTAAACTATGTGCCGAACCAGTTGTAATTATATTTGTACCAGTTGTAGTTGAACTTAAAGTATAAGTGTATAGAGATGCATAGTAGGCTGTAACTTCAGACTGCAAGAACGGAATATTAGCACGTAAGATCTCGGCTCCTTCGATAATACCTAAAGTATTATTATAGGATATAGTTCCATTCATTTGAGGTTGAACATACTGACTTGTACCTAAATAACTAATAATTGTATTAAGGTTGTTAGTCGAAGCTGTTAATTGAGCTAGATATGTTGAATTTGAAAGTGTTGTGGCCACTAGCGTTTGCAGATAATTCAACGCCGCAGTAGTTACAGTTAACTCATATCCTTGTAGTTGATAATCTTGTGTTCTATTATAAGCACGGCCAGCTTGCACAGTGGCAAAGTTACTGCCTAACAATGTATCAAGGAATATAGCCAATGTAACATTAAACACATCACGCTGTGTATAATTTTGATTATAAGTAAATGCTGTATAGTTTGTATTAATATAGCCTACAACACTAGATTGACTTACCGCCGATACCGCTACACCGGTGACAGGTATAGCAACAGTACCACTAGTAGCGGCAACACTTATTGTATAGGTACCAGTGTTACCAGTACCTGTACCAAATGCTGTAATTGTGGCGCCGCCGGTAATACCAGTAGCAGTTAATACCATGCCTAATGCAATAGTTCCAGAAGACACTGCTGTAACGTTAATAGTAGTTGTACCATTAATTGTAGCAGTAAATGTCGCAGTTGAACCAGACTGATATGTCGGAACACTTGCGCTTACTGCTGTCCAAGCGGCTAAGGCTGTTGAACTAGCTGTTGTTAGCTGTGGCATGTTGATAGTTTGAATACTTTGTGTTAAACCACTGCCAGTAGTAAATGTAGTAATTGCTGTGCCGTTATAGCTGTTTGACAATTGAAACTGTGTTGAAGTTAGCCCTGTACTAATAACATAATACGGAGTAACTGTAGAACCAATAATTGTCGATACCAACCCGTTAGCAGTTGACTGAGGAATAATCATGTCGCCTGCACTTAGTCCGTGGTTGGCTGAGCCAACGGTTACTGCACCGTTTGAAATAGCAGTCGATCCACCAGTAAACGTAATTACAGTACCAGCGTAAACGTTAGCAAGCGAAGTTGATAATGTTACTGTTGTTGAACTTGTTGTAGTTGCGGCAACGTAATATGTAGTAGTTGCGGCTAACCCCGAAGTTGTTGTAATTGAACCACCGGTTAAAATAGGAGTACCTTGGTTATAACTTGCGGCAGTTTGTAGTGTGACTGTAGTTCCATTAGTATTAGTAATTGTATTACTCAAAGTACCAGTTGTAAATGTTGTACCGCTTGTAATTGTAGTAATAATTGCAGTTGGAACGCCAGTTGTTAAACCGTTGTTAACAATATCAATTACAACAAACATTAGTGTTTGCATACGACCGGCATCACGTGATGATCCTGCAACCATGTTAGTTGTTGGCAATACTTGAGTCACAGTTGCTTGTAATGAACTACCATAACTAGTGCCTGTTATTACATATGAATTTAATAATGTAGCAATATAGTTAAGTGTTGCCGCAAACGCAGTGCCAAACCCTGATGATATCTGTGTACCATACAATGCTGAGTAATAAGCCATACCAGCATTTTGACTTGCCCAGTTACCACCGTAAATCATATCATAGTGTAAAGCATCTAAAATATAACCCATGTCGCGCTGTGTTTTAGGTAAACTATAGTTAGGATTACTTGTTAATGAACTATAGTTTGTAGTAAAGTATGCTACTGCTTCAGCAATCAAATATGCACGGTTTGCTTCTAGCATACCAATTACAGTGCCTGGATCAGAAACTGTTACATATTGCACTCCGCCGCTACTAACTTGTGTTACATTAAGTGTAATATCATTTGTTGGGCTTGTTCCGCCGATTGATGCCCCACTAATACGTAATTTACTACTTGTAGTGTAGCTGGCTCCAGCAACTGTTGGAACTACTGTGTATGAATAGTATCCATTACCATTTGATAAACGTGTAATTGTAAATGCCGCTGTGCCGTCACCACCGCCTGTTACGCTTAGAGCTGTTACGCTTGTGTAAGTAGCTTGTGGTAATGCCTGTTGTGGCCATGTAATTTGTGGGGGTGCCGCAGGACCACCTTGTAAGTAGCCGGTTAAATCATCAATAGTAGTTTGAATTTGTGCAACTGCACCACTTGCCGCAATTTGCTTCATCTTATAATACATGAAGTTGATTGCACCTAATGTTGGAGCTAGTTCTCCACTAGTTGATGAACGTAAGTTTGTAGCACTTGTGTTAGCACGATTAAATGCACGAGCAATTTGGATAGCATTAAAGTTTGATCCAAACACCATGTCATATGCAGTATATGTTGCAATTAATGTTGCATCTCGATTAATCAAGTTTGGATTGCTGTATGTTACACTTTGATAATATTTGTAAACCCAATATTGTGCATCACTGGCAATATTGCTGATTAAACCAGTAACTGTGTTAAATGCAGTCTGTAGTGCAACCGATTGAGCCCCAATGTATGGTAATACTTGTGCGTCTGCTGCCGCATTGTTGATCCAGTTAATAACGTTCTGAATACGATCGCCTGCAAAGTTAGAGGCTGCTACGCCACCATCACCGCCTACTGTGACTTGTACAACGTTATTACCTGATGTTGGGCTAAAACCTGTTCCTCGTGCAACTGTAATGATTGCCGCTCTTAAGCGAGTTAGTGCGGCTGTATACGCGGCTGTTTGTGCCGCAGTAATTTGTAAAATATTTAACGAATAATAAGCCGCACCTGCAATTAAACTTTGTGTGTTACCACCATAAGTTAAATCATATAGTACGCTGTCTAAAATGTAAGTAATATCACGAACACCTAATCCGTATTGTGTTGCATTACTTGTAGTAAATCCAGATGTTCCTGGGTTGTTAGCCAAATATTGTAGAGTTTCTGTAATTAAGAAATTATAATTTTGTTGGATTTGTGTAAATGCAGTTGCATAACCAGTAGTAGTACCAGTTGGATTGCTACCTGATGTTGTTGCATAGGCTATGTTAGTTATGCTACCAGTACTGTATCCTGTTGGTTGTGGCATCTGAATCACAGGTGTGCCATGCAATCCAGTAGCGACTAGTTCATATATGATATTAAAACTTGTTTGTAAATTAGTAATAGCAGTTGAACTACCAGTTGACGCCGCTGGCAAACTTGTTACCTGCGCTGTAGTATTTCCAGTTGTCGGAGTGATAGCAGTATTGCTCATCAAGTTTGGAATTAATGTCTTAATTCTGTTTAGAGCCACTACTGCTTTAGGAACAACAGTAGCTAGTGTTACGTCTGCCGCAAATGGTTGTACTACTGTTGAACGAAGTTCGTCGCCAACAAGTGCTGTGTAAGCTGGAACATTGATTGGAAGGACTTCATTATATGTACCTGTTTTAATACTAATAGTAGTAGCTGGATTGATAACAGCTGGTAATACGTTATTAGTTGTACCGGCTGATAAGCAACTTGTCAAATATCCGACAAGTGTTTGTGCTTTTGATAGTACACCAGATTCAACGGTGTAATTTGTATTGATTTGTTGTTTAGCCTTTTCTGTTTGAACAGTACCTGCAACAGTTTGTCCTCCTGTAGTTGTACTTAAGAAACTTACGCTTCCAGAACTACTTGCAGTAACTTGCCAAGTACCATTGTAACTTGTTGGTGTAACTCCGGCTACTACAATGTAACTACCCACAGTGAATGCTGAACCAGAGTAGGTAATAGTAGCAGTTGTACCGTTACCATTTGCACCAGTTGTTGCGATTGCTGGATTCAATGTCAATTGATAGTTAGTTCCGGGTGCAGTATTAGCTAATACGTTTGGAATTAATGTATTTGCAAGATAATTTAATCCGCCATTGAACGCTGTTACATCATACGCATAAACACCAGTAGCAAATGTTGAGCCGGTTGAGTTAAAGAACGCTTGAACGTTAGTAGTTGTTTGATATGTACCGTTGTGTGTAATATCAAATATTAGTCCTTGAATTACTAAACCGGTATCACGTTCTGACTTGCTACCAAGATATGAATATGTACCAACGTTAGCACTACCAGTACCTACTGTAAACAATGTAGGAACAAGTGCATTTGCATAACTTGTAGCAATAGTAAATGTTGTGCTTGATAGTACTTGAGCAACAAAATATGTTGTGCCTGCAACGATATTGCCAGAACTTATTGTGAATACAATTGGCATACCAACATATAAGTTTGCAGTAGTTATTTGTGCAACTGTACTTGTGCCGCCAACAGTAATCGTTGTACTTGATGTACCAGTTACGTTAACACTATATTGATAATAGATATAATTGTTAACTTCCTTCATCATAAATTCTTTACTAGCTGTTAGTAAAAATTTAGCATTAGGGTTTAAATAACCGTCTTCAACTTGTTGACAAGCGTAACGAATACTTTGCCAAGGTTTATCAATAGTTGTTCCTTGGCCTTGAGTTGTAACATCTGATCCAGTAGGAGCAACATATACAAGATTATTAATTTGTCCATAATATTGCCACGAAGGCTGATTATTGTTTACACGTAAAACTTGGCCGTCGGCACCAATTGGCAAACGTGTTGGACCATTAGCACCATAATAAAACATATCACCTTGCGTAGTAAGAACAGCTTGTTCTGTACCCGATGCCATTAAATTCCAATATGTACCAACAGTATCATTATCCGGACGATTTCCGGTTGCTGAAGTGTGTGCTAATACGCAAATATATGTACTTACGCCCCATAAAACAGTATCCCCCAGCACATAAGCTGTGCTAGTAGCCCACGTGACACTGATACCTGTTGAGGTAATTGTATTAATTGCTCCAGTAGTCACTGACGCAACAGTAATTGTTAAATCATTTGCTGGACTTAATCCTCCTAGGCTTGTACCTAGAATTTTCATAGTGTTAGTTGCGGCATATCCGCTACCTGGACTAGTCACAGTCACGGTGTATGTTGTATTTTTTGCAAGCACTGTAAATACTGCACCAGATCCTGTACCTACAATGTTTGTAGCTGAAAGTCCAGTGTATGTATTATAACTAGGAGTCCACTTAATGCCAGAAGTTAATTGTCCCCAATATGATGCAAATGGAGGTTTTGGATTAGTTGTAGCCGTTACAGTTAATCCTGTCTGTGTTGATACTGTTGTTTGTATTCCGCCTGATTGCAGTGTACTAACCGTGAAAGTGGTTGCAGTTGGAACTGTTAAGACATAATATTGTGTTGAACTAACCAACCCAGTGACTGAAATGCCAGATGCAAATGTTATTGGTAATCCGGCAATTAAATTAGCAGTTGATGCTGTAGTAAGAGTATTTAATGTGCCTGTGATAGTTGTACTAGAAATAAGAGTACCGGTATAATTGGTAGTCCATACTGTTCCACTGCCACCGGTAATATAATAAGTATTAGTAGTTAGGCCGCCGCCACTTAGGTACATTCCAATAGTAACTGCTTGTCCAGTAGGTGTACCACTAATTGTTAGCACACCAGTTGGACTAATAGTAGTACTAGGCATAGTTGCTACGCCAGTAGTTGATGCTGTAATAGTTGGTGTTTGAACAGCATTATCCGCAAGAGCAAGATATGTATAACCATCGAGTGTCACAACATCGCCAATTCTATAACCAGTTTGTCCGGTTTGTATTCCAGAAGGTGCTGTTGTCCATGCTCCGGCAAAAGTTAAACCGGTTGTAAATGGTTGCCAATATGTAGAAGCAGTGCTAGGAGTTTGTCCGGTATGATTCTGTAAGGCAACATAAGTATATCCACCATAGCTAACTACATCCCCTTGAACATAAGTCGAACTATTTGACCATGTATTTAGGTATTCAAAGCCTGAAACAAATAAACTAAAATTAGCTGATGCAAATGTAGCTGATGAAGTGTGTTGCGTAGTACAAATGTAAAGATTAGCGCCATAAGTTACAACATCATTAGCGCGATATCGAACACTTGATCCACTCCAGGCTCCTTGATAATAGATACCAGCATTGAATGTTGACCATTTAAGCTGGTCGTTTTCAAGTCCTAATGCAGTTGTATTTGCTGATACATGTGCAGTATTACAAATATAAGTATATCCGCCGTAACTAATTAGATCGTTTAATTTATAACGTGTATTGATTGTCCAAGCGCCTAGCCAGTTGATGTTGCTTGAATATGGAACCCAATACTCAATTACAAATGTTAGACCAACGGGTGTTCCTGCTGAAGTTGTTATTGCTGGGCCGCCTTGCGTGGCACTTAATGTAAAGCCTGTTCCTAATCCATTCGTAGCAATAATATAGTATGTGCCAGTTGTTACCGATCCAGCGCCGGTGTTAGTTCCAGAAATAACTACTGCCATACCTACATTCAATGTAGTTGATGCGCAAGTAAATGTTCCGTTAGCACCAATTACTGGACTTGGAATATTATTGTATTGACTGTTTTCTAACCCTAATTGACTTGGGCCAGATACTGTGCCAAGTGTACCAGATGTGTATGTTCCAGTTAATGCAAATGTTAGTTGGGTAGTAGAACAAGTTACTACTGTAAATGTAGTATTAACTGTATTAACTGTACCGCTTGTTGAAGTAGGACTGAACCCAGCTAAGGTAATTGTTGAACCAATTAAGAATGGTTGAACAATTTGTGCAGAATATGTGATAGTAGCTGTGCCACCACTAACTGTAATTCCTGTTGCAGTTAAAGAAGCTGTTGCACTTGTACTAGTATGAGGTGTTAAACATTGATATATTACTCCTCCGTACAAGGATAAATCGCCAACGTTAAAGGTAGTACTATTTTGCCATGTACCTCTCCAAGTAGATCCGTCTGCTATTAAATTCCACAATGTTGGATTAGCATTTAAATCAGTAGCAAACGCTACAGATGCGGTATTTGATATTACACAAATATATGTTTTGCCGCCAACTGTAACAATATCATCAACAACGTATGAATTTCCAGCTGTCCAAGTTCCTTGATATACTGGTTTAATTCTACCTAATTTATATTCAGCCATCTTATTTTCTTTCCTCTAATATTATTTATCTATACTAAAACTAAACAGTTTTATACCAAGAATTTCTTGCAAAAAAGTATAAGGCAGCTAAGTTTCCGTCAACACCGATGTTAACAGGACCTGCATTTAAAACTTGGCCAAAATATACTTTACTGGTCATTTTTACATTTGAACCTGTTGTACCGTTAGGTATAGTAGATTTAATAAGATTTGGACTACCTACTACCACTGTGCCGGCTGTTAATTGTCCTGTGAACGTATTAGAACCGCCTTGACTTAAACGACTTGTTAAATATGTTTTAATTGATTTTTGAGTTGCTATCACACTATCGCTATTAGCACTGAATGTACCATCGGTGCTAAATTGTGTAATAATTACACCTGATCCACCAACACTAATACCCCCTAAACTTAAACTATTCAATCCAGATATTCCAAATTGGCTTGCACTTAATGTAACAATTCCAGTTGCTTGTTGAACTCCAAACAAACTGCCAACCTTAAAGTTACCGTCTTGATCTGTTGATGTATAGAATACACGACCATAGTTGGCTTCAACTGTTTGATTATTGGATTGAGAGTTTGCAGAACTTGTTGCTGGGTACAACGAATTAGTTAAATCTCCCGAACCGATGTATAAGAAATCATGATTTGTTAATCTTGCCTGGCTATATTTTGTACGTATACTAATTATTGTGCCGTTAGCGGTTGAGTTTGCAGGAATTATTGCAGGGCTAACTGAAATATTTGCTTCTAAATTTGGAGCAATAGTTCCAAATACTGGGTATGCACTAGTAACTTTATAAATTTGACTTACCCCTGTAATTGTCAAGTTATCGCCTGGGCTAGGCAATCTTGTTAAATTATTTAAAATAACAGTTAATCCAGTTTGATATTGATCAGCATATCCACTACCTGTTACTAAAATTACAGTTGAATTACTATTGTAACCGTTACCTTTGTTATTGAATGTCGGGCTTGATAACACGCCCTGACTTAATCGTTGAACAAACAATACGTTTGTTGTAATATTCGGGTCTGTTACCGTAACAGCAGGTGTATTATATGTTGTTGCTCCTGCTGATGTAACATAGCCAGAGCCTGGTTCCCACTCGTTAACACTGGTAATAACACCCGATGTCACCGAAGGTCTGCCTTTAGTTCTGCAACCTGCACTAATTATACTACCACTACTTGTGCTAGTCAGTGTTGCAATTAAACCATAGTTATTTGTTCCAAAACCAAATGCTACATTATTAGCATAGGCAGAGCCTGCTACACCTTGTATATTCCATTGTAAACAATCTTCAGAAGTATACGCTGTAGTACTTCCAGAATTAAGTGCGGTAAACACCCCTTGTCCGTATACCACAGAAGTAGATGTCACAGCAATATTACTACTATACCATGTGTAACCGTTTTGCGTATACGCCGGAGTAGTAACTGAACCACCGCTTGAACTACTAACGGCAACAAAAGTCTGTTGTCCATATGTAATACTTGACCAGTTAGAAGATGACGGTAATGTGCTAATGTACCATGTTTGTCCATTAAGACTGTATGCGGCCGCCGATGATCCGCTTGCTATTGCAACAAATAATCCATTACCGTATGTGATGCTTGACCAGTTAGAGGATGTTGGTAATCCTGCATGTGTTCCAAAAACTGTTCCTAAAATACTTGATGAATATGTACCTGTTAACGTAAATGTAACTTGTGATGTTGTACAAGTTGCAACGGTAAATGTTGTGTTAATATTATTTGTTGGGCCAGTGGTTGTTGTAGGATTAAATCCAGACAAGGTAATAGTAGATCCAACTGTAAATGGTGCAATACCTGTTGTGTTAGTAAATCCTATAGTAGCTGTTCCTGCACTAACTGTGAACGAAGTTGCGGTTAGTGTAACTGCTGTTTGGCATGAAGTCCATGTTTGTCCATAATTGTTGCTATAAGCCGCTGTGCTTGTACCCGATGCTATTGCAACAAATACACCATTTCCATATGCAATATTTGACCAAGTAGTTGAACTTGTTAAAGACGAAGTCCTCCATCCTAAACCGTTTGCTTTACTAACTATTATAGTCTGCGATCCGCTTGCTATAGCAATCCAATATCCGTTTCCATATGCTATTCCAGTCCAAGACTGCGACAGGGGCAATGCTAAACTTGTCCATGTTTGGCCGTCCGAACTTCCTGCGGCAGTTTGGCCTGTACTTGGAAAAGCAATCCAATAATTACTTCTATTACTATAGGCCATTGAAGTCCAAAGTGTTCCACCAGTTAGTTGTACTGCGCTGATAAAGTTAGTTTGGCTAAAGATAGGAGCTGTGTATGTTAATCTTGGTTCTATGTAGTATACCGAAGTATTATCAAGAACCGATTGGATTGGTGTTCCTGGGTTAATATGATCCCACCCTACCGAGGCTACGTTCATGGATCCTGTTTTAGTTAGGATTCCAAATGGTGTTGCTGAAGTTGATGTGCCTGATACTGTTCCTTGATTTAAAGATACTGCAAATGTAGTACCTGTACTAGAAGGAATTGATTGAACATAATATGTCTGACCTATTGTCACGTTACCAAACAAACTAGTAGAGAATGTGGCCGTCATGCTGCCTGATGGGCTTAATGTTAATGTTTTTACAGTGTTAGTACTTGTTCCTATCATAGATCCAGATGATCCATTAAGCGAGAAAGGAGCAGGGCATGTTCTTGCTAACATTTGTCCAGAACCACCGTTCATTACAACTGCGCCGCCGCCAGGTGTTTGACTAATGGTAAATGTTGTAATATTATTAATAGCCTGAATATAATAAACAGCACCTGATTGGATATTGATTTCCCAAGTAGTTCCAATAAAATTAATAGGCTGATTAACAACAAATCCTGCTGTTGATGTTACAGTAATCAAATTTGTAGCATTAGCAGTTGCAGTCATGCTAACAGCAATTAATGAACTAGCTATTGTAAATTGTGTTGAATTAACAATACTAGAAATATAATATTTTTGGCTGTCTACAACAGTATCAAAAATTGTATTCGTGAATACTATAGGATTCAATTGTACTAACGAAGCAGTTGTAGTCCCAGAACCAGTTGTTAAATAATTAGTTCCAGATGATGTTGTTGTTACAGTTACAGTTACTAATGTAGTTGATAATGTAAAATTATTAGAATCAATAATATCGTTGATATAGTAAACAGTACTATCAGTAAGGCCACCAAGGGTAATTCCGGTATATTGAATAGGATAATTTACAACCATATTTGTTGTATTGGCTTGCAAATAATTATTATTAGCAATAAAATTCAAGACCATAGTGCCGCTAGAGACAGTGTTTAATTGATAAACTGTTCCTGCATAACTTGAGCTAATTTGAATTGTTGTTGAACTTAATATTGCACTAACATAATATGTATATCCTGCAATTACGTTACTGAATATTGCTCCGCTACCGGCAGTAAACGTTATTCCCATATTTACAGTTATTCCTAAAGTACTTGCTACTGTAAAATAATTACTAGTACCGCCAAGTGCGGCTGTTACTGTAGTTTGTGACAAGTTAGTTGAAGTAACTACAGTTGTGTAATATGTAGGAATAAATTGTACAGGCTGATTTAGATATAGTGTGCCAACGTTGCTATTTGCTAAAGTAAAAAATCCTGTACCTTGATTAGTACTTGCAATTTGCAAACTAGTAAATGATTCTTTTAAAACCCATGCATATTTTGGAGTGCCGCCAGTTGTGCGACTATCAAAATAACTAATATATCCATATTGCCCAGCACCAGTACCACTTTGAATAAACACTCGCATGCCGGTATAGTTTGCGTTAGTGTTAGTATCAGCAACTGATAATTGTACAAATTGTGCTGAGCCAGATTGTGCATTATTACTTGCAGTTAAGTATCCTGCGCCTCCTGTAGTACCGTTTGAATCGGTAGCTACACGAGTTTGAAATACACTTGCACTTCTAATTTCATCTGCAATAGTAACTACACCAGTGCCCGATCCAGAAATATTTAAATTAGCATAGGCTGTATATTTTGATGTAGAAGCTACTTCAAGATAAAAGTTAGGTGTGTAACTAGCTGATGATAATTCAACTTGAGACCCGTATATATAACTATATTGCCCTGCTGTGCCGTTATATCCTTTTGGATATATTCTAAATTGTAAATTAGTATTTAAACCTGTAGTATCGTTAACTGATAGCCATATTCTATACCAACCTGTAGTATTACCAGTTGTTGATACTGTTTGATTTATGGCTCCGTAATTGATTGGCAATAATCCTGCACTAGATCCAGATATTGCACTATTACGAGGTGTAACAACTCCAGTAATAAAATTAAAATTAATACTGCTAGTAACTGAGTTGGAGCCGTTAAATATTCCGTACAAATCTATGCTTGTTGCATTTCCCTGTTTGACATACAAACTAAGAGTATAATTTAATGCACTATTAGCCGGTACTGTTCCTGTACTAGTTACTGTTAAAATTGTTGCAAGAGCTCCGGTAGATCCTACTGTAATAATACAATCGTTAACACTATTAACTCCGCCAAGTTGGCCGCCAGCGATGAACATCTGGTTTCCGCTAACATAACCGCTACCGCCAGCATTAACTACAACAGTATAATTGGTGCTAGTTACAGTAATATTAAATGTTGCACCAATTCCAGAACCGCTAACATTAACCGCACTAACGTTTGTGTATGTTGCTCCGGCGGCAGGAATTGGTATATTTTGATAAACATAGCTACCGTCAGGCCCTGAAGTTAATCCTTGCAATGTCCATGCTTCTACATTACCAGTCAGTGCTATAGTATTTTTACTGAACACTAGGTTGCCATCACTGGTCCAGTTTGATCCAAGGAAATTGTTACTATAGTTTAACCAATTTGTAGTTGGTGTATAATATGCTGAACCAGCATTTGAGTAACTTAATCTTAATAATTGTGCTGAAGATCCAAATGAACTCTGTACTGTTGCCTGTACCTGTGAGCTTTGGTTGAATATACTACCTGTTGCTGGGATTTCAGTTATATCGTAACCTGTTGCAATAACGCCGTACACACCGTATGAACTGTTACCGTTAGTAGCACGAATACGTCCGCCAGCTTCTGCCATATAGCCGGAATATCCGTAATATGAAAACACTGATACTGCTTCAGTTAATGCGCCAGGGCCAGTACACCAAATACCGATACCGTCGTTAACAATGTGTGTAAAATCGTTACATACGATGGATTTGTTTCCGCCGTTGTGTAGTGTTCCGTCAATTTTAAGAGCAGTACATCCATTACCAAAAGCTGTAACGTTTTGTACATATGGGCTACGTCGGAAGATCCAGGCAGTAGTGTCATTAGGATTTGTACCTGGATCTAAACAGGCATAGCTTCCGCCTGTTGGTCTTTGTATAAGATAGCTATCAATTGCTCCTAAAGTTCCTACTAAACCAGTCAAAGTCATATTGCGAAGGCCAGTTCCATTGCGTAGTCGGAACATATCTTTTAAACTATCTCCTGCATATACAGTCATATTACCGCCAGAGAAACTTGTTAAAGGTACTATAGTTGATCCAGTACTGCTAACAGATGTTATTCCGCCAGCTGTAATACCTGTAACTGTTATATTAATATCATTTACTGATAAATTTACAGTTCCTGTACCAGTTAATGTAGTTCCATTATAAGTAAAGGATGTCCCAACTGTATTAGAACTTGCTCCGGCTGCTGTAAAAGTTGTAGTACCAACTGTTAAAATTGTATAGACTGTTCCTTGAACTAGCGATGTTGCCGCAAAAGTTGTTGCACCGACATTACCTCCGAGAATTTTTAATGTATCACTAACTGCATAGCCACTGCCTGCGTAACTTGCTGAAACATTATATGTACCTGTACTTGCAGGGCTAACTGTAAAAGTAGCGTTCACTCCACTACTTGAAGTATTTGTAGCAGTAACATAAGTGTATGTGCCTGTAGAGCTAGTAATAGCAAATTGATTTGTTGTAGTGTTTATAGTACTACCAACTGCATAGTATTTTTGGCCTGTAGTTATTCCGCCAAATCCTACATAAGTAGTTCCTATAACATTTAGTATATTTGATGCGGCAAACATTACTGGCATTTGATCTGTCAGTGCGCTAATATTAGAAACTGTAAATAAATTTGTAGAAGAATTACTAGCCGTAGCTGTAGTTACTATACTAATTGCAGGTTGCACAATTACTCCACGCAATTCATCTCCTACAATAGCTACATTTTCTGGCACAGATATTGGCAATGTTTCTGAATATGTTCCAGTTTTAACAAATATAGTAATACTAATACCTGTATTTGTAGGAGGTAAACTATATGTACTTTGGGTCGATAATGCAGTTGTTACGTAACTTATTAATGTCGACGCAGATGTTGCTCCTGCAGATTCTGCCGCTAACAATCCGGTTGTTTGATTAATAACCGGAGTTACTTGATTAGTTATTTGATAGTTAGTAGTGTTGGTTTGTGTAATAGCAAAATTTAGCAATGTTGTTAGATAATTTAACATTGGCAAATAATAAGGAACATCGGCAGCAACTACAGAACTATAAAATATATTATTTTGGCCAAACGCAAAAAACGATTGGGCGGCTGCAACAGTTTGACTATTCCCGCCTCTACCTAAATCGTAAGCTATTGCATCGATGATAAATCCTGCATCTCGAGTAGCTTTTGTAGTATTCAAACTGTAACCTGAATACAAATAATTATAAGATGCCGCCGGAGTATTAATTTGATAATTAGTCCATTGTATCATTTCTGCAAGCATCCACGCTTTGTTTGCTTGTATTAGTGCTACTGTATTAGGATTTTGTGTTCCGTTAGCTATAAAATTACATGCATAAGCTATAGTTCTCCAAGGCTGATCCCATGTTGAACCATAGGTTGCAATATTTTGACCAGTAGATGAACATACATAGTATACGTTTGGAACAGAATTAATTTTAGTCCAACTTGGTATATTATTTGTACTTCTTAATACATAAGAATTTTGTACCTGGCCTTGGGTTCCAGATATTGGTAGTGAAGTATAGCTAGAAGTAGAACTAGAATAATATTCTAAATCACCCGACGTGTTCATTGCATTCTTTCTAGCATGTGTTACATAAAATACCCAATATAAATTATTTGTGTCAAGATCAGGTCTATTAGAAGAATTAGCAGTATGCCCTTGTACACAAATATAAGTTCCATTTTGCCAAACAGCTATATCTCCTACCGTATAATATGTAGTAGATACCCATGTTTTAGTCCAGTATGTTCCCGGAATTAGCAAATTCCAATAAACATAATTTACACCAATAAAATTTATACCCTGGCCGGTAGTTAATGTCGCTGTTGAGTCGGGTGGACTACTTAAAATGACCGTATTTAAAGTGCCGGTTGTACAAGTAGTATTTGCCGCTTGACTACTGCTGACAGTCCAAGTTAGTCCTGCACCGCTAACAATATAAGTCCCCGGACCAATAGTGCCGCCGCTTAAGACCATCCCAGGTACAATAGTTCCAGTTACTCCACTCACTGTCAATGTAGTACCTGTTACACTAAATGTTCCTGTAAATTGTGCATTGGTAGTCCCAGCCGATGATACTGTCTGACCTTGAGTAAATCCCGGCCCAAGTACATTCATTCCAGGTGTAATTCCTGCTACACTACCTACTATTAAAGTTGTACCAGAACTTCCATTAGGAATGTAAGTCGATGATAAATTTAATGCCGAAGGATCTTGGCTAATATGATTTGTGTTAGTAGAATATAATCTGCCGTGTCTACGAACAATGTCTCCAACTATATAATTAGTTGCCGCCGACCATTCACCTAAAAATGCAAATCCTTGAGTAAATAGTGACCAAGCACTTGGACTAGTACTAGGAATATTTCCAAGATTATTGGTTATTTTACTAATATAGGTGTAACCTCCATATTCAATAGTATCACCTAACTGATAATTTGAATTTGTTACCCAAGGATTGCTGGGAGCGTATTCCAACCCTGGTAACCACAAAGACCAATTTGCTGGAACAAATACACTATCAGAGTTGTATGTAGTGCATTGATAAATGTTATCGCCTAGTTTTGCAAGATCATTTAATTTGTATCTCGTGGTTGCAATCCATATTCCGGTATAGTTTATACCGCTATAAAATACCTTCCAAGCGGCTTGATTACTTTCCAATCCTAATGCAGTAGTTGCCGCACTTGTATGATTAGCAATACAAGAATAAACAATACCTCCGTACTTGACTACGTCGCCTATGCCATAGGAAGTGTTAGTTGTCCAAGTGATATGCCAGTTTGGAAATTGTGTGTATAAGGCCCAATAAGTTGATTGACTGGCAAAAGTTGTACTGGTATGCTGAGTAGTACAGTAGTAAATTTGTCCGCCAAAGATTGCAATATTACCTAGACTATAAGCTGTACCCGTAGACCATTGGCCGGTAAAAGTTTTACCGTCAATAATTAAATTCCAGTAAGGAGTACTTGCTCCTGAACCAGTTATATAATTTAAATCGTTGTAAAAATTTGTTGCATCACTTGTGTTAGCAATTAAACAAACGTAGGTCTTGCCTTGGTAACTTACGATTGCATCTTTTATATAGGTAGTATTAGGTTGCCATGGCCCTTGCCATGTAAAACGTAATCTACCAATTTTGAATTCTGCTGCCATGTTATATTCCCATTAATTTGAAGAAATTGTTTGTAAACCACTATATGTGTATGCTTGATTAATTCTTACTACAAGTTCGCCTTGGCTGTCTATGTAATAATAACAATTTTTATTGTCCCAACGATATTGATCAAATATTAAATTTGGATAAGGTCTTGTATGAGTTGTTGCACTACGCCCATCAAAATAATCAACTCCATATTCAAAATTTTCAAAGTTATTAGCACTTGAACCTGGCACATTTATTTGTATAGATGCAGAACTTGCTAGCTGATCAACTTTATAAAAGTAAAGTGTGCCATCATCCTGACGTTGAAGTCCGTAAAAGTATCTAGGATTACCTTCTCCTAACAAATCATTTAAATTATATTCGTTACCAACATAATATGTCATAATATTATCCTTAACTTATTTCAACGTAGCTTAAAACCATATCAATACTTGAAGCGGTATTAGATGTAACAATTACATTAGTACTAGATCCTAATACCAATCTTTCGCCACCATTGATTAATCTTACACTGGTATTTGGTGGTACTACAACGTTTTGTACAAAGTATGCAGTAGTACTTGCTACAGTATCTTGAAGTTGTACGCTGATTAAAATAATACTCGATGTAACATTAGTAAAGCTGAGACCAATTACAGTTGTAGTAGCACTAGCATTAGTTGTTAATACAGTTGTAGGACTTGTTCCTAAATTGTTAGCTAATTTATTTTTAAATACTGTTGACATTATTTTATCCTAAAGCAAGTGCTGTTTCCACACCAATATCTTGTGCTGTGGCGCTAGTTACACCAACACTAGTACCTGCAACACTAGTCCATGTTGTTCCATTGTATACTTCAACTAGTCCTAAATCAGTATTAAAACGAATCATACCAGCTTCTTCGTATGCAATAGCTGGACGAGCCGCTGTATTTCCTACTGGAATTACTAATCCATATGTTCCTGCAATTTTAACATAGCCTGCACCAACTCCAGTCATTGCTACTGGACTTCCAGAACTACCCACTGTTTGGCTAATACTTACCAAATAAGTACCAATTCCACCACCGCCTGTTAATGCAGAATTAGTGTCTAAAGCCGCGGTAATTACTGTATTTGTCGTAGTACCACTTGTTATATATACGCCTTTAGTTAGCGTACCTGACACAACTGAAGTAACTGTCATAATAATGCTAGTAGCAGTTGTGACAGTAGCAGTTTGACTTTGATTAACTGTCCAGCTTAGTCCTGATCCGCTAACAATATAAGTACCAGCGGCTACTGTTCCACCACTTAACAACATACCAGCGGCAACAGTTGCTCCTGAGCTAGATGCAAAAGTTAGTGTAGTTCCTGAAATAACACCAGTTACTAAGGTAGCTGGAATTCCTGCAGGTGCTATATAAGCTGAAAAACTATAAGTTGGTTCTGTAAATTGTGTAATGCTGTTAGCTACAGTATTAGTAATTGCGTTGTTATAGAATCTAAAATTACCAAATACAACACCGCCTGTTCCAGTTGTAGTAAAATTAATATCTGCGTTTGTTCCTGAGCTGGCAATGGTATTTCCGCTAATTGTTAAGTTAGGACTACCAGTTGTAGACAAGCTAGGAGTTGTAAAATTAGTTACGTTAAAGTTCGTAGCATTAGCAGTTTGAACCCAAATATTGTTCCATTGTAAACTGCTAGAACCTAAATTATAAGTGTTAGTAACACTAGGCAAAATATTACTGTTTACTTCGCCTGTAAATGTAATTGTGTCGCTAGTTGCGGCACCAAGTTGAATATTACCATCGGCAGTAATAGTTCCAGTAGCATGTAAGTTACCAGTAATTAATACATTTGAATTTAAATTAATAGCACCAGTACCATTAGCTTGTAAGGTAATATTACCGTTTGTATTGGTGCTACTTAAAATATTTCCAGTTAGACTTAAATTGCCAACATTAACTAGTGCTGACAAAACTGTAGCATTAGATCCGTTTGGTGTTAGATTAATTGTGCTGTTAGAACTACTAATAGTGTTTCCATTAATAGTAAAAGTTCCTAACTGAGCTTGTGTAGTTGCGTATAAATTTGTAGAGCGTGTTGTACCATTAACATCCAGGTCGTAAGCGGGCAATGCTGTATTAATGCCCACGCGGCTGTCAACAACATCTAGATAAAGTAGGCTCGTCTCGAAGGCTAAATTTACCCCGTTACGAAGCAAATTATCCTTTAAGAGCGGACCCGAAATTCGACCAACAGCCATCTACGCTCCTTTATACCCCGTGTTTCACGGTTAACCTAGTTTGGATTGCTCCGCATCTCTTTCGAGCTCTTTGTCGGTTTACCACAGTTGAATATCGTAAAACCTTGGTCAGATTTTACAGTAATAGTATTTAGCTTATTTGGTTTTTACGGGTTGATTACCCTAAGATTACATCCCATGCCCACATGACGTCTTGGACTTGGTCTGATGATAGTACAGCTGAATTACCGCCAACTGGTATCCATTGATCGCCATAATAAATTTCTCCATAGCCAATTGTACTGTTATAACGTGTAGCACCTTGCTGTGGTTGGTAGGGACGGTTGTTGCTAGTTCCTGCTGGTATAATTAATCCGTTAGCACCGGAAAATTTAACATAACCGTATCCAGTGCTGTTTAAAGTAAATGCACTATTAGTGTTGTTGGTTATACTACTACCCGATATAGGCAATAAATTCCCGTTAATTTTAACTTGGCCGGTTCCGGTAGTTGTAAAATTAATATCATAATTAGAATCTGTAAAAGAATTGCCAGAAATTGTGAAATTTCCAATAGTAGATGTCGTACTACTAATAGATCCACTGGTTCCACTGGAAACTGCATTTAATGTAGTTGCATAAAAATTCAACCATTCTAAACTACTGCTACCTAGATCATACAAATAACTTGGCTGATAATATGGCGCCGCTGGGTTAGTGTATAAAGTTGTGCCATCTTGGGCTAGTAGTATTTGACCATCTTGTGTATAGTAAGGCAAACTAACAGGGGTTATTAGTGTTGTTGGAACATTTGGTAATAGATCACTGTTTAGTTCTGCAACAAAAGTAATACGTTCTGATGCATTTGTTCCAAAAGTAATGTTACCGTCCCAAGTAATATTTCCTGTAGCATGTAAGTTAGCATTTACAGTTACTTGTACGCTTCCATTATCATTTGCAAGATTTATTTGCCCGGTACCGTTAGGACTAATATTAATAGGATCATTAGTAACGGTAGTGGTTAAATTATTAGAATAAAAATATAAACTATTTGTGCTCAGTCCCGGAGTAACAATCGTTGGATTACTAGCTTGATTTGGACTAAGAGTAATTCCACCGGTTAAATGTTGTATTGTATGACCAGATACAGTAAAATTGCCAATATTTGCAACTGTACCTATGAGATTAATGGTGTTTAAAGTACTAGAACCTACACCGTTATTGTTTTTTGTAGTGCCAATAGTTAAGGCACTACTACTACCTAAACTGTTAATACCTATATAATTATTGTTTACATCGAGGTAAAGTAAACTGTTGTCAAACGCAAGGTTTTGACCGTTACGTTTGAGATTATCTGCTAGTAACGGGCCACTAATTCTACCTAGTTCGCGCCCCATAGTCTAGGCCCGCCTTAACTATCAAAGCCTAATAAGGCTACGACAACTTTGCCATAAGGTACTGGTGTACTAAAATTCAAATAGTATCCGCTACCGCTAGCACTAGCTTGTGTAATAGTAACTGCTGTGTTAACTGGTACTGTACTTGTGGTAGTGGCATTGTTGATTGTAATGCTGACTAACGAATCTGTATTAGGATCAGTTACATAACTTTGTACAGTTGTTGAACCAGGAATATTAGTTCCTGTTACCGTTGCGCCAACTAGATTAACTGTTGGATATACTGCTCCAACGCTGTCAATTTCTCCACCGTTTACATAAGTTCCAGTGGTTGTGTTAGCAAAACTAACACTTCCTGTAGTACTTCCTGTGACTGTAAATGTTCCATTATATCCATTTGGATTTATTCCAGTAACGCTAATTTGTGATCCAACAGCGAATGGAACTGCTGTTTTGGCTGTGAATGTTAGTGTAGCTGTAGTACCATTGCCACTAGCACCAGTAACAAATAAACTGGTATTAAAGTACAAAGTTGTAGTTCCGCTAGCATAGGCAACACTATTTTTTGGTGTATAAGTTTCTGCTGGCAGTGTTGGATTTTGTACAACTGTATAGTTTATACCGCTAACTTGAATTACGTTTTCTACAATTACTAGAACGTTTTGTGCGCCAATTGTTGTGTTGTTAGCATTATTACTTGGATTGTAATAAGTGCTGTTTAGCGGACCAAAATAGGTATTTGAGCTATCTCCCGCACCTAAATTTTGTTGAATAATTGTACCTTGCTCAACAAATCTTAACGCTCTCCAGCGTCCAGCGGAATAAATTTCTACTTGACCTCCAGTGACTGCATCTGTATTGTAGCGCATCATTCCGCTTGTTGGACTACCGGGACGTGACGCAGAATTTCCTACAGGAAGTACTAGGCTTCCGTTACCTGTAGGAGCAATATAGACATTGGCATTTGCCACATCTGAATATACAGTTGTGTCATTTGCTGTTCTACGATTGATGTTTTGTCGTTTTAAATATCTCATTATACTGGTAGTGTACTTAAGGTCATTGAAAGTGTGCTTGCGGCGCCTGCCACAGCTATGATAGTATCATTTGCACTTAAAACTAGTTTTTCTTGATCTAAACTTACCGTTTCTCCTGCTGGCACTGGCAATTGATATATTATCATGTTTGTATTACTGGCTGTGCCAACACTGCCTCCACTATTAGGAACAGCATACACTGTTATAGTTGTATTAGTTCCACTAGTATAATTACAAATAATCATGCTAGTAATAGCATTACCTGTTTGACTGCCAGAAACTGTGCTGGTATAAACTGTTGTGTTGGTGTTGCCAATAAGTGATGATGTTAATGCCATGTTTGTTCCTTATAATAAAATGCTCAATAGCACAGCTCTATTTCTACTTATCAACTCATCTGGTGTTTGATTATTGCTGTTGGTAAAGAATATTCCAGATTTGCCTGGACCATTAGTAGCACTTGAATAAATCTTGCTTGTTCCTACAGAATAACTTGGTGTAGCACTTTGATTGTCAAGATTTAAAACAGCATTAACTTCTACAGTTCCATTAGTAGCTGTAATAATTAAATTATTTGAACTAGTGTTTGTAATAGTATTTAATTGTGCGCCCGAGCCGCCACCGATTCGAACGTACCCGGTAGTTAATCCGTTAGTATCTAGTGTACTAATGGTAGTTTGTGCTATTTGAAATACTATGTTTGTATTGTTTGCTTCAATAGAACTGCTGGCATTTGAGATGGTAGTTCCGTTTGTTGCTGGGTATATAACCCTGTCTACAAGAGCAACACCTTGAGTAGGACTACCTGGAACATAGTTACTAGCAATATAAGTTGACACCCATTTTTTAGTAACTAAATCATTATCATCCAACACATTTAGATAATAGTTGCTACTGTTAGCAACACGTAAAGTAATATTACTGTTTAGTAAATCAAAACTTAAATTGCCTACACCGTCTGTTACGATAGTTCTTAACTGTATTGCGTTAAGCGTACCATTAGCTGTTCTTGCACTCCAAGTTCCTGATACATTGCTTGAACTTGTTGCATCATAATGAGTCAATTGCTCATTAAAAATAAATTGGGCGGCACTGTAATTGCCGCGTTCTACTTCTATACCTGATGTATAATTATTACCTGCACTGATACCATTGCCTGTTTGGCCATAGTTCAATTGAATTATATTATCAGTTACTTGTGTGTTTGTGCTTTCTATATAAGTCAAAGCACCTTGTACATCAAGATCGCCAATAACTAAAACTTTCCCGTTGGTGGCTTGTGTATCCAAAATGATGTTGCCGCCAGTTTGTACCTGTAGCCTATAATCACCGTTACTGACTTTAACTATTCTTGACATTTAGAATCCTGTTGGGGGACCTAAGTCCCCCATTATTGATTAACCGTTATCGATCTTAACTGAAGTGTTTAGCACTGCTGAACCAAATGTCCAGTTAACTACTGATCCACTTGTAAACTGTGTACCAGTATTAGCTGTAACACGGCAACGACGGTTAGTAATCTTAGTTACCCAGTATGTACCACCAGCTGAGTCAACAGCATTAATAGCCATTTGACCTGCTGTAGTTGGAAGAGCGGCAATTAACTTGCAATAAGCTGTACCGTCTTGATTCTCAATTTTAAAACGTTGATAGTTTTCTTGTTTGATAATAGTTGAATCTTGACGTAGTGTTGATCCAACTGTGATAGCTTGTGCAAGCATAGCTGGATAACGACCTGAATAACCAGTAGTTACTTCAGAAGCTACAACTGCTGTTACAACACCGCCTGAACCAGTACCGCCAGTTACAGCTACAGTCAAGTACTGACTACCGACACCTGTTGTACTAGTAATTGAAGCTGTTGTAGTTGTTGAAACTACAGTGCTTGTAAAGAAGTTTGCATAGCTTGACGCTAAACTAATTTGACTTGTTGCGGCATTAACTGCAACTACAAAGTAAGTACCTGCGGCATAACCTGCACTTGAAGCACCTGAACCTGTAATTGTAAATGCTTGACTTGGAACTAGACCATCTACTGTACTTACAGTTAATGTACCACCAGTTGTTAATGTTAAACCAGTTACTGTACCAGCTGTTGTTACAACTGCTGTTGATGGTAAAGCTGTTGCGCTGGTTAATGATGACAATGTAACAGTTGAAGTACCATTAGTTGCAGTAACAATATAGTTGTTACCTGTTGTATAACCTGTCCAAGTTGTACCACTGATAGAACCAGTTGCTGTTAGAATTTGTCCTACCCAGAATGTACCAGCGGCTTGTGCTGTACCAAAAGTAAAGTTACCACTTGTACCAACTGTGATAGTACCTAAACTTGTACCAGTTGCGCCATAACCAGCGCCTGCTGTTGCGGCAGTAATGCTTACAGTTCCAGTTGATCCAACAACATAACCGTTACCAGCTTGTGTAACTGATACACTGTTAATGCCCCATTGAGCTACAGCAATAGTATTACCTGCACCGCTTGATAATGAACCAGTTGCGGCT